>JGI24021J15306_10004169_pt1 | contig 16675 bp, 12 predicted proteins | sample Ectturendosymbi1_FD_15306 | JGI IMG/M metagenome (IMG submission 15306) | reverse complement strand
TTGCTCGATGACGTTAAAGCTTTTCAAAATAAATAGAATCTGGTTCAATACAAATGTCAGTTCTACTGTCAAATATGATGCAATCTACGTGCATGCCTTCAATTGTGGCAAAAACAGAAGTTGGTTTCCTTCCAGACGTCGAAAAATATGCTAAAATTCGCGAAGATCTTTTCGAAAGTTTTACGAAACACTTCCAAGACCTAAACATCTGAGAAGAACAACTTTCATTGTTTCGAGGACCATTCTCTGTGAAAGTAGAAGAAATTACAGACACGGAGCTTCAGCCTAAACCTATGGATTTGAAGTCAAACGAAGTCATGGAAGACAAATACCGGGAAAAACGTATACTTCATTTTAAATCATGGTCAGAGGAAAAAACCTATCCAGTTTTGGTAAAGAATGCTCGTTTCTCAGTTACTTAATTTGAAAGCACATACCGCTGTGAGTGTGAACAACGATTTTCCATCATTAAACTGAACAAATCTAAAGTGCCCAGCCAATCCATCGACAAACACTTAGATCCAGTGGTTGGCAGTGCCATAACACTATGCCGTTGAAGGCCATTTCTTCGAGTTTCGTTCAAAACAAACGTTTGCAAACAAGCAGTTTCAACTATTTATGAATAATTTGCATGACGAAATAAGCGTTTTTTTACGTGGCAATAAATCTTTGAGTTCTTTGTGAAAACGCTGTTTTGAAAATATAAACTATAGTTGAACATACTTTACCAAACTTTGGCAAGAAATTAAGCTTCAAAATGAAAACGTGCACTGTTCTGTTTGGCCGCAGCAAATATCGCTACACATACTTTAGAATTAGGTGAAGTCCGTTTTGATTGGCTGCTGGAGAAACCTTAGAAGCAACTCTGGGGTCAAGCTCCTGCTCCTAGCGAAACTTAAATTTTTGACTCCTGCTCCGGCCGGAGTCTACTCCAGCACTCCTGTTCCGTGGTCATCTTTGATAGCCATACGGTCTTCAAAGTTATCTGCCACCCGATCAATACAACGGACTGCTGACTACTCATAAATATTGTAAAAAGTGTATAACCAATTATACGAAACAAGCCAAAGTTTACAAAAATAAAAAAATGCACACCAAGTTAAACACAAATATTAGAGGAACAAAAACCAAAAAGGTTCAGCAAAATTTACAAAGACAACCAAAATACACAGATTAGTTAAGATTGTATTGCTTGCCTGAAAAAATATTTTTTTAAAACACGTTACTGTGATGAAATGAAACATAAATGGCGGATCTGTAAGGGAATAGTATGAAAAGCATGCAGCCAAGTCAAACCGCTTGAAATTTTGATTGCAGAAGGTTTCCAGATTTTTTTAAACGAATCGAGTTTGCGCTTGTTTTTGTGCTTTTTGTGCATTACAATTTTCTTGTGGTGGTCAATAAAACATTGATCCTTAGAGCTTGATTAACCATGACAAGGAAACTTTCAATTACCCGATCTATATGATTTTTTTCTGCAAAGCCTTAGCTCGGTTATGCTCTGCGCTTCAACCTGAGTAAAACTAAGCTTCACATCGGACAACATTATTGCTCGCCGTTGAAGCGTTGGTATTGGAGAAAAACCTACCAAGCATAATCGGCTGGTAGCCGACTGGAGACACGAAATATGGGTGTCTGTCCAAAGTGTTTGTGGAAGCGTTGTTTTTGAACTAGGACAGTCCAGCACATTCACTTCCACCGACAAAATAAACGAAAAATTTGGGTTATTTTGTGTTTTTCGTATTGATTTTTTTGGGAGTTGTTACAGCTCATTTGGCAGACACTTAGCAGAGCATGTTAATGATAATAGGAAAACCTCTCTTCTTACAAGCTTTAATTTTAGCAACATTCGTAAACTTCTATAGTTTTCGTTATGCTGCCTTCGGTCAATCGCAGCTTGTTTCAACTTTTAGTTTTCCGCAGAAACATATTTAAAACAGCCGATTGTGATAAAATTGAGTTTGTACTGTAATTCTGCGCTCCTGAGAACTGACAGTTGATTTATACGCCACAGCCTTGAAAAATCCGTTTCCTGTAACTACGCAGAAAAGGTGTAAGCAATGCAAATCAATGTTACGATATTAAAATTTGAGTTTTTCCGTTAAAAACTTTGCCTTCAAATATCCAGAAGCTGAGCAGTGCTGATGATTGAACCTAATTTTCCCGCGATTTAAGTCAAATAACTTATTACGAGAAGGTAAAATAAGGTAAAATGTATGCACAACAGTCAGAGCGCCTACTGAATATTATTCGAATGGAAGGGCCTAGCTGAAGTGGAGCAGCCAAGAATTTTATTCGGAAGGGGCCAGCCAATGACGTCGTCAGTCACTGTCGTCGTCTTAAGTCCGACTGTTCTTTCCGTTTATTTTCTAACCGTTGAAAATTGATAAAAAGCGCCAGAAAACATCTTAGCAAGTTTGTTTCAGGAGGGGACAATGGCTTCTTCAGCCTTATTCTGGCTGAAATGTTTCCATATTTCGTACCAAACAGAAGATTAAGTCGCTTGTGACAAACCTGATTCGATTACAGTAGGTTAAACACACACTGCGTGTTGAAACTTCTTATGTCAGAACAACTGTTGTATTTGGCAGGAGCTGAATTTACCACATCTTTTGTTTATTTATCTGTTGATTTGACTACCTGCTACTATTCAACTGGTTCCGCAGCGCATACTGGGGTTGCGCAAGGCTAACACTTATGAAAGGGTAAAAGACATTTCACCAGTGAATAAAAATATTTCAATCAGCATACAGCTTCAGCTATTGCAATTTATTCACTAAATTAAGCTGAAAGAAAAGCAACGGTTAATTCCAGTAGCTTTAAATTCAATTCAAAGGCTCTTATACTGTAAACCAAAAAAGTTGTTTTGGATCAGTTATGTCCAGCCCAAATGGCTAAGTGAGCCAAAAATCATGTCACTATCTTAACCATGGCCGCACCTTGAATGACTTACTTTGTTCTTAGCAAACTAATTAATTTAAGCCAACGTACTGAAAACGTTCGAATCCTAAGTGCAATGGCAACAGACGTGATGAAGTCGCACTGAGGACCACCTGCACCAAAAATGTGAAATTCAAGATTATCAAAATAAGGACAGGTTGTGAGCATGTAGGATACTTTACTACAGCGAAAACATCAACTGGGCCGCACAAAACCTTCGAGTGGGCCGCGGGATGGACATAGCTGCTTTAGATCATTTGAAGGATACAGGCGACTCACACTGAAATGATAGCGGGTAGCCTACTTACAAATAATGTCATTTACAGAAACAGCTAAACTCTTGAAAGGGCAGTCAAAGACCCGAAACTCGGAAGGGAAGAAATTACAACCAACACCCGAAAACTTGTTGCCTTCGCTGATTGGTGAAGAGTGACTTGCATAGCTCAACGTGTGCTTTTTCATCAATTTGTTTCACTTGTACTATTTTCGAAACCACACATTTGTGCTTATAAAATCTATATGCATAAAGTTTCAGGACTGGGGATGCGAAGAATTACGTGAAATCGGTTTCCTTTTATTGCTCATGGATTAGACGTCTTCGCGTTTGTGGAGAGTAGTTGCTTGATAACAGATATGTGCAATTCCGAATCATCGCAAAGTCATTAAAACACAGCCCAGTCCGCTGATTCTTCGAAAGCTTGCAGCAAACCCAGAGCTTTCAAATTATCTTTTAAGTAGGCCTAATTATTTCTTCTTTGAAGAAAAATATTTTACGGTTTAGTCACGCCACCTGATCCTTGGACGAACTCTGGACCGGGCCGCTTTTCTGAAGGTGTACCAGTCCCGCAGCCAGGGTTTAAGGTTTGGGGGGCAAAAGACATTTTTAGTGGGGCAAGATTTTTGTTTATTTTATATGTTTAAACCAAATGTTCCTGGAAACAACAAAATTTTAGGGGCCACTGCCTCCGAATGCCCCCCGTGGCTACCGGCCTTGGTGTAGCCAACAGGACGTGCCTCACCAGAATATCTTGGGAAAGTGATACCTATTTTAAGTAGCAGTTTGTACATCAAAAACAGCAAGTTTATGCAAACACTGAATTTATGCAAGTAAATGCCTTTAAATGTGATTTGGCATATCCGAAGTTATTTCATCTAAAGACTGTTTTTTTAAATTACGTGAAGAACCTTAACATTTTTTATTTTTGGATACAGGTTGTTATTGCTTCCAATTAACGCTAAATTGTAAAAGTAATATTCATTTAAAAGCCGAAGGTCTTACTTGTTTCAAAAAACATTTGTTCAGCAAACCGTTTAGGGTTATGACAGCTGTTCTACGACAAGCAATTTAGTATATTAATAAGATAAGTTAACACCGAAGATATTATATTGCACTAGTAAAACAAATAAACCAGACTAATTTCCAATTTTGTTGTTTTCATATTCGTTGCAGTCATCTATATTTACAAACAACCTAACAACGTTTCTGGTAATGATTTTTCCTCCGCTAGCAATAGGTCCGAACTCACATCAACGAACTTCCAGTGAATTCAGGGATGGATTTAGGGAGCGCGGACCTAAGCCATCTCAGTTTTTGGGGCCCAACGCAGGTGTGACCTTTGTTTGGCCGCTTGTCTGAAAAGCGCGAAAGTATGCCCCACTTATGCGCAATTGCCCCTCAAAGATTTATCTTTTGTGGTGCTGATTTTGGTTCTACGATTGCTTTTTAGATCTTCGACAGAAATTAAAGCTTTTTCTACATTCTTCTCAAGAACAAATGACAATGCGATATTTTCTTGGAATTTATAGCTCTCTCGTATAGTTCAGAAGCTCTTTTCACTGAATTTTGGTGATGTTTAACGTTTTTCGTAGGTTTACTTTTCGGATATTTACATTTTTATGCGGGACCGTTTTGCCTCCCTTGAAAAACACCGTCTAGTTTTCGATCTGATTAGCTGTACGTAAACTCCTTTTTTACAGTAGCTACACATTTTATGTACCAAACTACCACAATCCATTCAGTGGACACAGGGTTTGTTTATGCGTATGCCCTTGACTAGTGCCACACACTGATGTGATTCATCAAAGTAATTGCGGTAGCGCCAACAAGCGTATGCTTTTCTACTACCACCGCATATCTGTCTTCGTGTTTATCATGTAATTGTGTGTTCCTTGCTACTGCCATGAATGCTTTAGTCTACTGCGTTTCATGGCGGGAGTGCAGACGTTATGTTGTACAATACCACTCTTTTTAGTTTTGTGCGGCCCCGTTTAGGTTTTCGCTGTAGTAAAAGTATCCTCCATACTGACAACCTGTCCTTATTTTTATAATCTTGAATTTAACATTTTTGGTGCAGGTGGTCCTCAGTGCGACTTCTTTTTCCAAGTAATACAAAATATAGTGTTTTAATCCTCTATATGGGCTGATGGTAAACAGAACAAAGACACGTTTTGCACAGCAAAGTATTTTCCCAAGACCCCCAGCCGTACGAAGTAAGCGCGGGGTAGACACCAGTGCCGGATTAGCAATAGTAGCAAATGCAGCAATTGCTACAGGCCCCGCGGTCCTTTGTTTTAAATTTGTTCTTTATTATATGCAAGGGTGAATGTTAGACTTTAGGCAAACTCTCAGAAAGGGGGCCCTGTTACTATATTTTACACATGCTATACAGAAGCTTTATTCAATGAAATCAAGTTAAATTTTTCATTTCGTGTGGGAATTTGCTTCTGTGTGAAAGTCAATTTCACACTGTAAATTGTTTGAAGTCATTTTATTTTAAATTTTCTTTGTTTACACTGTTGTTGAGGGGCCAATTTTGGCACGTTTGTACACAATTTTTGCTTTATTTAGACAAGCACATGTCTTGTAGATCTTAACTTTGGCTCTAGATTCATTTATAAGCTCAACAAAACAATGCAAAAACTAAGTGCGAAATTCTCAAAAATGGGTGCACGGCATCTCTGAAAGAAGGGAGCCCGAGGCGACCGCCTCGTTCGCCTCCCGTAATATCCGCCCAGATTATATGTATCGAATTTTTTCAGTCCAAGAAGTCACTATTTTGGTAAATTTGTCATAAGCAGGTAAGGGAGTGTTTTCAATTGATTGCTTTTACATCAGATTAACTCGATGTGAAAATTAAGGTATTTTATATTTATTTGCAACATTATGGTAACGCTCAAGCAATGAGACCAAATTGCAGCAATTTCCAAATATTGGTTGATTGCACTTGGAATGGCATTTTTGAAAATATATTACAAATACATCACATTGACCTGTTCTAGAAGTTGCGTTACTTTTTTGGTACTTTCGAAATGATTTGGCCGGTGGTGCTAAACCTGGGTTTTGTCCCTGTAGAGCTCTGGGATGTTTCAATGCGTTTCTGGGTTTTTCTTCTGAGGATCTGTGTTTTTTAAGGAACCAACTGCGTATAGCCATTATATAGGATAGGGCATGATTGATTAACCTTTTTCTGGTCTCATCTTTCTGAATCTTGTTTTATCAAGGTGCTTAGTATTCAGCATAACTGATGAACAAGCAATTGGCACGGCATAAGCTGTAAATATTAGTTAGGTGCAATGAATTCAAGTGGCAGAGATACTAGTTTTTAATCTCCACTAGCTAGTATTTAGGACCAGGTTTTTCGTATTTACGAAATTCAGTATGTATAATGTTAGTCACATGGATGTCCACAGACTTTATGATTTACCAGTGGTTCACTTGTTTAAGTGTTTTTTTAACTTAAGGCCCCGCGCTGTTTATACGCTACAGGCCTCGCGCCACCCTAACCCGGCTCTGGTAGACACATGTTTTTTTCAAGTAAAGCACAGGGGAAACTGTTCTAGCTGATTTAACTAACATCTTAAACTTCAACAGGAAAGCTCTGTATACTGGCTATCTTGTTGAAAACAAGCAAACGTAGGATTGGCATCACATACGTTACAAATTTTCCGACCATTGACGAAGCAAGACTCATGTATTTCAGCAAGCATATTTGGCAAATTGTTTACTACTAAAGACCACTGTTCTGTAGTTACAGGGCTCGAATATTTCAGAAAGGATTAAATGATTTACTGCTAATAAGTTTGACAGCTGAAACCCACCACTGATAATTTAAGCAAATGAATTAAATAACGATATTTTTTTAAGCTTTAAAAACTCTACATTTGCTATAACTACAGAACAACAAGGCATACTCCAAGACTTTTTGTAAAGAACAATTGACACCGTTATCACAGTGCTCTATTATATATCTATGAGGAAGAGTGAAAATATATATTTATCTGCACCAACTGATAGCAAATATTTGCCACTAACATATCCCATAGCTCACAGTCTACCACAAAGGTATTTTTCGTGCATTCAAGCAAGCGAAATCATCAATAAGTTTTTCGTAAGTTAGTACGGTCGTAAAATCAGATTCTGTAGTCAGAATAGAAGTATCTTTGAGTTTCTAAACTTTTTCTTGCATTTGGTTCAGGTGAACAAAGAAATGAAAATTTCATCAGGGAATTCTTCTTCAAGTTCAAAGAGTAGGCCTTAAGATTCGCTACGAGGTGACAAATCGAATCAGAGGAGAGCCAACGCAATTTGGAAGAAAACTCGAAACCTTTCGTTAAAACTCGGCGTAGGTTTTTGCTATATTATTATCAGCAATCAGGTCTTGCAGCAATGTTCTTCAACGTGTGACATGGCAATATTTTGAAGGGATATGTGGAACCAAATTTAGGTTATTTATGAGCCTAAATTTATAACTAGATCCAACATCGTGTGGCAGTTTTAAAATGGCGCTCTGGTTATCCCTTGACTGTAACACGTAGACATTTTATTGACTCGCTGTAGTTTGCAGATATTTTGGTCTTCAGTGTTTCTGACAAACGCAACAAGTGAAAAGGTGTGTGCTGATTCCGAGAAAACTACGAACCTCAGCAATTCTTTGAAGTGCACAACGACACATTTCGTAAGCTAGCGATCTTGGTGGTGTTGCAATCGTAAAAAAGAAATGCTTGCTACAGACGATCTATCACTAACGACGACGGCATGCAATAATTGCGTACTCTTGATTAGAACATGGTAATTTTCAAAGGTCTTTACTTTTTACTTACACTCTTCAACGCGTTCTAAGCAGCCTGTTAATTATTAAGATACCCAACTCCAGACAGAGAAAATGATAAAACTAAAGTAGATGAGGTCTGAGGTGTCTTAAGTTAACATTTACCCGTCTCAGTGCTCAGCAATACAGTGAAATTTCAGCAACTAAACTTACGACTTTTATTTCGCATTGGTGCAGATGAATGATCAATGTATAGGTCTCTTAGAAGACTCCTTAGATCGAGAAAATCAAAAGTCAAATGGGGTTAATAATAATGTATATTTTCGTTTAGAACGGATTTGGAAGGGGCGCGACGTCCTCAACACTAACCATAATGACGGTTATTGAAACCAGTGGTTCTTAACGTCAGTCTCAGAGATTCGGCGGATGTTTGATGCATGTTCGTTTCATGCGCCAATAAAATGAATAGCTTTGCTTTGAAGAAATCGTATATCATTTTTCCCGATACGAAGGGTTCGGTGAATGCACGGATGAAACTTGCTGAGAACTGCACTTTCAGCCATGGGTGTCGGAAGGGGGCAGGAGGGCCTTGCTCTTCCCCGGATTTTGAAATTTGACATTTTCCTGTTAAGTTTTTTAAAAAAGGTTGTTTTCGCATTTTCGAGTGGGTACAATGGAATTATACCGTTTTGCTCTCGAGGACAAATCATTTTGGTTATCCCCTTAAAAATCCTTCCTACGCCCATGCCTTCAGGAAGTTTGACACCCACTGACTCAAACTCTGCCGCTTTTGACGCCTCCGAAATTTCTGGACGATCGCCATCGTTCATCAAGACCATACTCGTGATTCTTTGTTGGTTTATTCTCTTCAACTCCACGAAAAGACGTCATCAAAATTATCTCTTCAGAAAAACGCTTTCGCAGCATTTTCTTTCTGATGCTCAGACAAAGAGGAAATTTCTCGTTTGCGGCGTGGCATGTAATAATAATTAAATCGACGTCTTTAAAGATCAAACTTCCGCGCATGCAGTAAATTGTATTTTGTATCGTGATTTTTGTAGTAATTTTGTATCAGTAATTTGGATCTGGAAGTGTCGGTCTAATTCCGAGGAGTTTCCTTTCCAGAGTTGTTCAGCTGAGCATGAACGATTTGAACAAAACAAAATTTTGTTTTCATGGCATGTTAGTTAAATTTTTGATGCAACAGCAACTCGCAGTTTGTAACATACTCGATTTAGGATTCCTTTCAGTTTCGTTTATTCTCGGTTTCCGCCCTCCTTTTGATGAGTCACGAGTAGTCTGCGGCGCCCAGCTCCGCTTGCACTCACCCATCAACGCTGAGCACGAGGCTTGTCAGGCTGCAAGTCCCACTTTGCATTTAAAAAAATGAAATTTTCGGTATAGTTGACTTCGTTAGGGTGTCGAAATATTTGTTATCATTATGCAATCTGCTGATATGGCCAACTTTTCAAATGATCTCAAATTTTCACGGAATTTGTATGAAGTAGCTGAAGCTTTTGATTTTATGTTTCATGTGTTCATCTTTTCAGGCATGGAAGTGCCATTCGATTTGATACAAAAAGCATCTGTGTGTTACAGTATGCTTAAACAGTGTCTGAAAAAACTGCACATGGTGCATATGTAACATAATTCCATAAAAATCACCAACTACAGTGCAGTACAGAGTTTTAAATGGACGAAAATCTAGGGGGAAGTCGTTTGTCCTGTTTCAAAAGATCTGGACGATCACCGGTATAGGACGAAAACGTAGAAAAAACATTTGTGCGAAACTCAGAAATTTCTTAAGACAAACGCCTTTATATTGAATCGAATTACATTTCCACACTTGGAAAGTTAATGCATGAAACATAAAATATAAGGTTTTGTGTTATTTCTACACACAACTTAAATTTTTAAAAACAATGATTACAATCTTTCTGGAACACCCTGTATTCTTTCAATATGTTCTGGCGCCGGTAGTTCTTACATAGCATGAAAGCAATTCAGGCATTATCTTGTCAGGTGTAATCTCCACAGGATTGATTTCTTACGATCAAAAAGAATGTTTGCTTGACATCTTTAGAACCAGTTCTCAAGTGTTCCTGCTTTGTGTAAAGAATTTTAATTTCTTTATTCATCGATAAATCTCCAATCTCAAAGCTTTCCAGAACTTAAATTGAAATATTGGTTGTTTGTGAAAAATGTTATGATGTGCACTGCAAATGTACCGTATATACAGATTAAAAACAATAAGGCGAACAACAATAGTTGAAAAAGCATGCTTTTTTCTGTTAACTTTTCTTGGTGTAATTTTGGGTAAAAAGGAAAAAATGAAATACAAGCTTTCGAGGATTGACAGAAGATGTAGTGTGTCCACGAAAAAGACAATAATAGAACAATGTCAATGTCTCATTAGGCTCAGCTCCTACAAAAGCTGTAAGCACGACCGTTATTTACAAAAGCAATGATAAATCTAAGAAAAATAACGCGGAAAATCAAACAAGAATATTTTACACAAAATCTCATCCAAACAACCAAGGTGAGGTGAATGTTCATTAAACTACAAAACGCATGAACTGGGTGTGTGGTGCATTACTTTTAAGTAATCGGCCTGTATCCGCTTATTCACTCCTTTGCGAAAAGCAACTGCTGCGGTTTAAATAACTTTCAATTACAGCGTGCCTAATCCCTCTACGAAATGTTAATTTGTTGAAATCAAAATATCATCCCAAAATGAGCACAGGAAATAACTTTTCAAAGTTGGAAAGATTCATTGCGTCCTCCAATAATATGAATGCAAATCAACTGAAATTTGAAAGGTTATACTAGTGACATTGGTGGCAGTGACAAAAATAATTAGACTTTGTTACAATTTTGACCAGCCACAAAGCAACAATTAAATGTATACGCGTATTTTGTCTTCAATTGGCTTTCTGCAGATATGGCATTGATTGATGTGTTGAGAACATTCGCTACAGGCGCCGTGACCACATTTCACGAAAGCAATATTTTTTTCTTCTTCCATGCAAATCTCACATCTTCGTCCTCCAGCTTCTGGACTGGTCTACAAGAAATCAAATAAAAATTTTATGGTTGCTGTTAATACCATGAGAGTGCAACTAAGGGCCGTGTCGAGTATCTGCGTGCCTAAATCAAAATTATGAAGAGAGCAAATAAATAAAGATTTTTTGAGTTAATGTTGAAAGCTTCTTGCGAGTTTGAAGACTTTTGACAAACAAAATTGATATATACTAAGAAATGACTTCTAAACCACGCGTTGGGTAAGTATTTTAAATGAAGCATTTGACAACAACATCAAAGGCTTTTCTTAGGCATTCGGATATATCCTTTCAAAAGCGTTGGTGACTGTTGTTTTACATTTTGGAACACACGCAGTTTTTGTTATCGGCGTTAAAAACAGTTTTTTTTCTTATTCTTTAAGAATGTAATGTTGCAGAAATCTGGAATAAATCCAAATTCGTTTACCGTTTTAATTAACACAGCGATTGTTTACAAACATTTTGACAATGTATGTGCAGAAAATTATTCTTAAATATAATGACCAGGTAAATTATGGGCAATTGTCTTGCATGGGTTAAAGATTAAGACATTTTAAGATGAACTGCAAAATTTGTTTCAGATTTTTCAACTTTTGAGTAATATATTCATACTGCACAAACCCAGTAACCCTTGTAAATCGAAATCAGACTTACTTTCGATGTTGAACATAGTTTGTCGCTATAGGCTGCTGCTTTATGCTTGGAACTGGTGTCATTTTTAAGCAAATTACAAAAGAACTAGATTTATAAATTAAAATTTTGAAGCTTTCAAGAAGCAAAAACTAAAATTAGCATTGGTAAATCTTAAAGTACCACTCTACGACAGTGCAGGAAAGCGCTTAAGGAAAACTGCGTATTTCTACTGCAAGACTGGTTCAGCCAGGTTTCGTATGGCAATTGCGCGAAGCAGAACGTTTACTTTAGTGTAGTCAAACAACATACGCACTTGCAATAGGCATTTATGAGAAACAATTTGCAAAGAAACTCGTAGGAAAATACTTTTCTGTTCTAGTGTTTATTTTCAAATCATCTTAAAATTTATCGAAAAATTTGCAGCTTAATACCTCCGTTTTTTTGTGGTCATTTGTACGGATAATTGAAAAGGAGCTAACCGCTTGAAATATTGTGTGTAAAAGTGATTTAGGAATAACAAAGTTTCTCGCTAGTCTACAGCTGAAATGATTTTATGAAGCTGACTTTCTGCGATAAATCAATTGAAGAGGTGGTGTTTTAATAATTCATTTCTCACCTCTGTCTTCGCAGGTTCCGGCTTTCGGATGACAACATGAGTTTTTGATTCGATGTTTTTACGGCATGTCATACATTTTTTCATGCGAATGCTGCATACTGTGAGAGGAAACAAAATATTATAGGTTATACATAGAAGCTTAACTTAAAAATTATATATTGACAGACAGCCCTGTGGTGTCAAAAAGATAGCTTGGGTGTTACACCAATAAAACAAGTTTCTTTAATAACGTTGTACAAAAAATAACATTAAGGAAACTTCCTTAATTGGTGTGACTGACACGAATGAAGTTTACTTGGGGCGAAGTACTGTACTTCTGTTTAAATAGATACAGTAGTCCATAGCGAGCTTAAAAATATCCCAATTTAGTGGCGGTTGTTCAGTGATTTACCATTCTAAAGCGTCGCTGGATGGAGACACGAACTAGACATGGTATCAAACTTCTGAAGTCGGCGACAAATGTAGATCATGCCTTGAAATAACACGATGAAACAGCTGGATAGGGGCTAACATCAAATAGGAAAGCGGCTGATAACATTTTGATAATGATCAAAATCTGGTGCTTGTCATGTGAAATTGGTAAAGTGTTTGCGTAAAATTACGTTGGCGTGATTTTTTCAAGCAGACCACTATGGATTTGGTTTTCCAGCGTTGTTTTTTGATTTGTGCTTGCACATCCTAGCCGCAAAGCAACCAAATTTCTTTGGTGAACGAAATTGAAGCGAGGGCATAATTTTCCATCAACTATCACACTACAGTATTTACAAACAAAGAAATTATCGTCATGTATGCAACTACTTTCTTTAGGTACATTCTCGAAATTTATTGACATTAGGCATATACTGTGCTTCAAAGCAAATATCGCATTTTTGTGGCTTAGCCTCGAGGAGACAAACAATTACAATCAAATAGGTCGGAAACAAGTTGATAAGCTTGCATTTTCGAAACCTTAACGTTGAGCTTCCAGACAAAATGGCTTTCTTACTCCTTTTCCAGAGTAGAGGCGCTCATTCACACTGTAATTACGTCGTTCTTACCGTCTACAAATACATCGCAACCACTTTGCAAGGGCTTGAAGTTGTCAGAAACGGTCGTGGGTGTTATACCACCCAGAGCGTAATCCATTATTTTACAAAGGAAATTCGATTACTGAGCTGGAGGACTTCACTTCAGCCTTACAAACGATCAAGCGCAATTCTCTGAATTCCGAATCACGGTCTTTTTTTAAATGATGCTAAAAATACTTCTCCAAATTATTTTTTTACCAGCCAATTACAACAGCAACCGGCAAGAATGCGCGAAACGTAAGAATACGAGCAAATGCAATAGCCGAAGGGTTATTTACTCACATCAAGTTAATGAGCATCAGCATCCATTTTGCTACTGCAGTCGCTTACTTTGCTACATATAAGACACACTGTACTTTGCCTATCTTTATATTTGACTCGCGTCTTTGACACTTCATAAAAATAGACTATCAATCCACTCGTTGCTGGCATCCGATGTTCAACCCATAGACTTTTATGTACACGTTAGTTGGTCGATGGTTCTGCTTTATAATTCACTGTGAAACCCCTGGACACATTCCACTTAGGTCTCATTACCGATGAGTTCCTTTGCGTTCAAGAGCTTGGACGTCGACACCTTCAATTTCTTTGTCTTCATTCTTCGCAAGATTAAAGCATTAATGGGTTACCCCATACAGTCTGCACTTCTGCGGTTCAGAACAGAGTTGTAAGTCGGGCAGGGCATTTCGGGTCGGTCCGGATTCGGGCTTAAGTTTGTCAAAGTGTTTCGTGCCGATTTCGGGTCTGCATAACAAAGGTTTTTGCAACGACAGACACTTTTGTCGCCAAGTTACTGTTGAAGCAATCGAGTTGATTAAAAGATCAATAAAAATGATTAATTGTGAATTGTTTAGTCATGTTTACCTAGTTACCCCAGCAATGCCCCGCAGTTGCGCATACCTTGAATCACTCAGTAAATTTGGCTTTCGGGTCTAAATTAGGCTTCAAAAATAAATGTCGAGCTCGGAACAGGCTTGGGCTTCAAAATGAGGCCCGTTAACAATTTTGGTTCAGATCATTTCATATTTATTCAGGACACATAAAAGAATAGGGAGAGGAAGCGCTATGCTTGCGATGGAAAAACGTTTAACCCTTCAGCAAAATTTCAATAGGTTGTGATTAATTTCGATACGTCAGCTTCAAAATATTTAAACACATTAGTTTTCGAGAATTTTCCAATCCACCGTTGCTCGTGATAATTAACTGTTTGCTTCTGGGCATACCAAATGAAATCATGATTCGCTCTGTGTGCGAAATACAACAGCACATGATTTTCTACGAAAAAATGTTGAGTTTCCGAGGTGATGACGATTGCTCCATAACGGTTTCGTACTGATGTTTNAAACTGAACATTCGTTGTGTGCTTAGTGTTGTTTGTTTCCACAGTTCTTTTGCCATAACTACGAGATTATAGAAACGTTCGAGCANTGAGTTGGCAACTGTTAATGCAGCAATGCAATTACTGAAAAAGCAACAAACGAAGAATTTTCTAAGTTGAGAAACAATGACTTGACAGGATTAACTAATGGGTGTATCAAAACAACATGCCCATGGAATTAAATAATACTGCAAGGTTATCCTGTGAGCGTGTAGGCCCATGCAGCGAGCACAAGCTGTCTACTGTGGTATTACAAAAACGCTCTGATATGTGTTTGGATGATGTTGTGTGAGTGGTAGTCCTTCGAACGTTAAGCAGTGGTTGTGGTGGAAATCAATGTGTACAAGTTTCCACTGCCACTTACAGCGTGTACCCATCGTTCATGCTGAAAAAACAGTTTTTCCAACAATGGCGAAATATCCATGTTTACAAATTTGTGCAAAACGTATTTAAATAGCTTCAAAAGCAAAGCAGTACTTTTTACAAAAAAATTAATTACTGAAGTGAATAATTTCCAGCTGGACTGCATACAACAGCTCAGAACTAAAAGCAGTATAACATTTTAGCAGTAGTGTTGTACAGAACAACATAAATTGCATCCGAATTCTTAAAGTACCGTACTAGTCACCACATAGGCGACTGAGTTTAATCCACGAGCAGATTTTTTAAAATAGGAAGTCGATTTCACGTAACACTACCCATCTTTAGTCCTGAAATAAAGTAAGAGCAGCGAAAGCAAACAAACTTAAGACTAAAATGAATAAATCCTCATTCAACGCATGAAGAAAGTAAGCTTTCATATGTCTTCAGCACATTTTTAAACATTTCAAGAAAGCTGAGCTAGCCGGGGTTCACTCTCTGGTTCGTCGACATGTAAAAGATTAGGTTTGTTGCAAGCTTGCGAGGAATCCGCCGGCTGGTCTCTACTTACTTCACTTTCCCATGATTCAAAACTGCACACATTTGTAATCACATAATTCGTCTTCACAACGGCGACTGAGTTCAATCCATCTGCAAATTTTTTTAATACGTCATTTATTCTTTGGGGAGATCTCCAATGACATTCAAGCAATTGGGGGCAAAATGAGCCAGTTCTTCAAACCACTGCTTTGTCGCACTAGATCTCGGGCAGGTGTTGAGCAGCCATGCGATTGTCTCATCGTCCAGAACCGCCAGGCCATGCAGTCCATGAGGAGGTCGATGGATTGGACGTTGGAGGTCAACATGGTCGACGTTTGTTCTTCTGCGCCAGACTCACAAACCGCAGATGAGGCCATACCCCATTTGTGCAAGCAGGAGCGGAAACTTAAGATACCGGTACCGAGGCGGTTAAGAAGGACCCAGGCTCTCCTTGGGAGGGTCCCTACGGGGGATGGGTCCCGGTGTTGGAAATGAAAATGCGGAGTCTTGTGGGGTTGTCCGCCCACTCCGCATTCCATTGGTGGGGATCAGCTTAAAACTACCTTGAGGAGCTGCGCTCTTCCTCCTTCCCAGCTTGAGGTTTTAGGCTCTGATCGCTCACAGTGCCTGTACCAGTGGCATCAACGAATTCAAACAACGTAACTCTCATGGTTGCATCTTACTTCTATTTTGTTTTCCAAAAGTCCTCGTTTTATTTAGGGTTGCTCTGTTTGTCATATCTCTGATTTATGAGATACGACAACTGCTGTGCCAAAAACAGCACGAAAACACACAGTCTCATTAATTACATTCCTGGCATCAGCTACTCCACAGAGCTTTACGCTGTCAACCTTTGGAGAATGATAAGCAAAGTCAATGCACGATTGTCCATTAAAAGCAATAGGTTTGCTGTAAGCTTTCAAGGAATCAACCCGCTGGGCTCTACTTTGATCTTTTAACGATGATTCAAACTCCCACATGTCTATATTCAAGTAACTAGTCTCCACAAAGGTGGGAGGTTTGAATCCATCAGC
>JGI24021J15306_10004168_pt1 | contig 16675 bp, 9 predicted proteins | sample Ectturendosymbi1_FD_15306 | JGI IMG/M metagenome (IMG submission 15306) | reverse complement strand
ATGATCACAAATCGTACATGTATCTTGTGATTGGAAGCATTTTCGTGGTTTTCGCTGAAGTTTCAAAACGTATCGTGTCATTTTTGTGGAGGGGCTGTATCACGTTGTCGATTTATAAAGAATCTAGTCGGTTTCGCTTCATCCATTCTAATTAATCGTGCGGAGCCCGACGGAACCGGTGAGATTATTCAGAATGAATCCAGAGCATTTTTGTGTCATTTCTGTGAAAACGCAAAAATGTTACCATTTTCCATTTTATTATTTGTTTCGTATACTGCGTTTCAAAAGACTTCATGTTTTAATTTTAACGAGGATGTTCTTGAAATTATGATCAAAGCAATAACATACACTTTTATTAAAGTGTAAACAAGGCGAATATCTCTACGTGCATTGCTTTAATTTCTCACGGTGTTTGTGTCGTACATTTGTCAGCCAATTTTTGCCATCCAATGGCCGAACAAGAAAGCACAGTATGCGATTTAAAATTGAGCATTGCATTCAGCAATGACAGCTGCATTTGGTGACTCATTATCAAAATAATGAAGGTTCACCGACATGAAATTACAATTTGGTGAAGATATTAGAAGACATGATTAAAATCAAATCGTGCAATATATGTGTTAATGTGTATCTTAATCAAACATTTATATTTGCTCACACCAATTGCCTTATTGTCGAATGCGTCACCTATCTGCGCTAACAACAAGAAATGCAATCAACTGCTAGAGCATTTATTCCTATCAATTATGAACTGCGTGTACCATCTGAGACCTGTGTTTGGACTTCGGATGTTTGTTTTCTTTGACTAACCGGTATTGTAATTGGAACAGGACGTGAGTTTGACCAAAAAATAATAGAAGATAAGAAATGCACTTATGACCTTAATTTGGAAGCGCAACAGACAGTTTAACCTTACTGTATTGGTGTGCCACTCCAGGTGGGAGATCATTCGGACAGCCACAATGTGTTTCTTACAATACTAGTTATCTTTAACCAAGTAAATTTTGTACTAACATTTCATTCAGACTTCACCTTAACTGGATCCCACATCTTTCGAAAACTGTTGGTGCGTTTTACGATATCATGCTTTGTTAACAAAGCAATCATTATAGGCTAAAACAAACAAAAATATTTTTTATTGAAGTTACCAGTGCAAAGTAAAGGAACAAAAACACAACAAATGAGGATTAGGAGTTAAACCGTGCAGTATATACAAAGAGAAACCTAGAAAAAAGTGAAAAATTAACACGTACAACCACGGTTCAAGCGATTGAAAGGAAAACAGCCATTCCCAATCAATGAGTAAGGTTTTGTGAATATTTTCTTGGTAGTTTTGTGCTTTCATAACTCTGCGAGGATTGCGAGTTCACATATCCACATTTGGAAGTGAAAAATTATCACAAGAGCAACGCAGCTAAATATGCTCACAAAGATTTGCACGATGCATTCGATTTGGAGTTAATTACGCATCTGAAGTCCTGTAAATTGCAAGCAAAAACCTAGGCTCAATGTTGAAACACTAAAGGCAATCATACCAATAGCGCATTTAAACACACTGTAACGCTCTCAGAACCTTTGAAGTCCCTCATCTGCCAAAATTTCGGCGATGGTTTGCAACGTCATAACTAGCTATAACTGGTCAGCCGATTGGGCTAGAGCGCTGTTTAAACCATCCATGGATTCGGGAACTCTTCTAGTTTCGAAGAAAAAATATTTGAGTTGGGTGTGGTGTTTTCTCTTGGTGACATCACCAAGAGAGCATATTTTTGAATGTTTGACCCACTTTAACTGGCCCTGGGCACCAATCCAATGAGCCTTTTTTTGGCTCAAAATTGTTTTGAAAACAAGTCGAGCATCCGCGCTTTGAGACCCCATTTTCTACCATGTTTGCAACCAGGGTGATGGCACTAAAACCCCATTGTGCACAAATGCAGAAATGCAGGAAAGCCAATCAAGGGCTCTAAGGACTCTGATGATAGTCTAGTTTTGAACAAAAATTTGACGGAAAAAATTGGCTCCTTGGATTGGNNGTCCAGAGCAGCGTAAAGTAGGCCATAAAAACGCAAAAGTGCGTCAGCCAANACATTTGGCGATCGCGGGACTGAAAGATCCCGTCAGGTCATCACTTAAAACCANAAATCGCCAATGGGGATCACTCCAACTCATGTCATTCATTTTAAGTCTTTCATTTGCGTTTCATCATGATCATAATACTTTTAAAANGCACTTTTGTTATCCTGCACCCTTCCCTTCGCCAAGGATCTGTCAAGGTGCTCTCAAAATAAGTTNCTGTNCTAGCATTTTATCCTCATGCTGTTGTAAAATTCCCGGGNTTTCCNTTCCTTGNTTTGATTTTCGATGATGACGACGTGCCATGTGTCATTTGAGGGGCAACGTCACGCTNTTCCTCTCATCCCTGTTGACTGAGGCCTGAATATTAGAATTTTTTCTGACCTCTTTGTCATATTGAACGAGCTCGGCAGTTTTCTTGTCTTCACAAATTTTTCAACGCCCTTTTTCACAACTTTTTTTCAGTGCTCTCTACAACACGCAATGCTTGAATAGAAGGGTGTTCCGTACAATTTACTTACTGAAAGTCAAGGTGACTTCAAAAGCAGGACAATCATCTGAGGGAGGCGTGTTAAAGGAAAGGTTATGAACCACTGGTCTAGGCTCTATGCATCCCCAATCGTGAAGGTTGCATACCGGACGCTAGCTTCCACATCTTCTAATTGAAACAGAGGTGTCTGAGATAATGGTCGTCGCCTGGGTTTTCGAAACGACGTGTTAATCCCTGGATAGTGAATGCTCCCGATAGTAGCTTTGGGTAACGTGACGCCGTAGCACACAGCCCTAATAGGAAGTAATCTAGTAGAGCACTTCAATAGCTACATCTTTTTGTGTGACTTGTAATAGGTGCGATTTTGGTCATCCACGCNCTTCCAGATTTTGCAAGAGAAGGGATTTCGTCACGAGTTCGGATCTGGCAGACACCACCGTAGTATTAGTGTGAGGTGGTGAGGTGCGAATAACCCCACTATATGTTTTATGGGGTAAGCGAATGTAAAAAGCTGAAACTTACTCAGGGCATGCTTCTATGGTCGTGTTAGCAGTATACAAAAGGAGAAGTTGTTTACGTTCATAGTTTTTTTTATGAGCAATTGAATTTCAAGCATGCCTGACACCCTGGCTATATTTGGTCTACAAACTTTAAATAAAAGATCGTAACATATTAGAGTAAAGTAATTTTATATGTGTTCAAATTGCTCTGTGAGATATTTTCAGTGTATTTTTTGTGATAAACTGCGGTTGAAGGAAAAGGTACATTTTATTTTTGAAAAACGGGTGTGGCAGACCCGACGATTGTATTAACGTGACAAAAACGAAATGATAGTATTTAAGGGTTTAAATACCAAGGTTTTGGCGGCTCAGAAGGATGTCGTTACAGAGCTCATGGCAAAGACTCTGGTGTTGGGAGGACCAACAAGGTGTTGCATTAAAATCCTGCGGATGGATGTTCTCGTCAGTTTTAAAATTTCCCGGTGCGGGATGGGAACCGAAAAAATGACAATCCACGCAGAACTCCTGTATAAACAGAGGAAATCAATAAAATTGCTTTTTGTTCAGGGACTATGCTCGAAGACAGAAACAATGCACTTGCATAAGGAAGCAAACACATTTGACAACCATGTATATCCTTACAGAAAGTGAGTAATTCTACGGAGATATAAAACTGAGCTACAGACCCCATTCCCTGTCTACTTCTGCTTGCTAATGTGTCCATGCTAACTAAAACAATCATTTGCTCAATGTACAACTTTTCTGCAGGGAACACTTAAAATAATTCAAATTCCAGGAGAAGCTAGCAGCAAAAATGTATATTGTGAGTGTGCACGGGGGAATAAACCTCTAGGTGAAGGAGGCGATCTCCATAAACTTTCCTACTTATTGCAAATTAGCAACATCTATAAGCATAGTAATCGCAAGAATGTCCCGGGTGAGAAAACTCTTTTTTTCTCGGTAGGCTAAAACATTCTTCAAGGGGGGTAAATTGTTGAACACGTTGTCACCCACTCGAAAACAAAAAAATGACATTCATTCGATAAAAATGTATTAAGAGAATGTCACATTTCAAAATCTAGATGGGAACCAAATCTCTCTCCTGTATCCTGCCCCCAACAATTGGATCGTCCAAACTTTACCACTGCCGCCGACTCGCTATCACTATGATGCAACTAAAATTGAAAGGACTACAAAGGAGATGAAAATTCCATTTCTACCAGCATCAGAATAATGATTAAGGTTGACACTTCAGTTCCACAACCCTTCAATGCGCGAGCGAAAAACGTTTGGAACAAAATGATGCGACGTTCTGTTTCCTCCCAACATTTCATTGAAGGACGTTTTGAAGCAGGATGAATTTGCACCATACGCTTAGGATGTCTACAGTCTGAGATGGATACAGTTTTGCATTTCTTGATAAAGAGTTTTAAACAACGCTCGTTTAATCCCTCTAAGATATTCGCAACACATTAAAAAAGCTTTTGTTTCGCAAACGTGCTGAAGTTGCTTGAAGTTCTCCCTTTTGTGTCGTATGCTAATTATAAAAATTTCACATGGCTTTTATGCATACATTCAAAAATTGTATAAGGTATGCCGTTGAAATTGCAAAAATATGCAGAAACAGAACCATAAACCACGAAACGTCCGTAGACTGAACGAACAAAATAAATTCACGAATGTGGAAAGCCAATTCCAACACTTGCTTTCCAAACCACGCAGAGCGAGTGTGATCTGCAGTAAACGTCAAGCGAAGAGAACTGCATTGTGGAGACCAGGCGCGGATTTAAGGGAGGTAGATTGTGGTGATCACCTCCCCTTAAAACCTTCTGAAGTAATTTTATTCGCCATGGCGTTGCAGAAATCGGAAAACAGCAATCGCGATATAAATCCATTTTGTTGTCCTTTGTTTTGTCTCGGCCTTGTTGTGAAGATACTTCATCTCTTAACAGTAACGAAGTCGTTATGATATTTGACCAAATGTTACTGAAACCACCCTCCCTCCCCTTACTGCTTGGATCCGCCAGTGGTGGAGGCAAAAGATATTTGAAAAACACAGAGATTGTATGATACTGCCGCTTCCAGTATCATGCTTTCTGCTGGCAGAGTACGGTGTGGGCACCAAAGCTTCAGTCGGAGTGTGAACATAGCGTTTCAAATTGGAAGATGCTTCTGTGGGATGGAAGATGTTATGTTGAATGATGGTTGCGTATTGAATGTTGAATGATCATTTATGTCTATCCAGTGGTGTATGTTGGGTGGCTCGTGCCATGGGCACCACTTTGATGGTTGCGCAAATCTAGGATTACCATACGTCCCGTTTTAGCCGGTGCAGTCCCGGTTTTAAGGGCTTTGTCCCTGCGTCCCTGTCAGTCTACCAAAATGTCCCGGTGAGGCATTTAGTCAGCCAGGATGGACCCCACAGTGGCGTACCGAGGCAAAATGGAGGACGGGTCCGGCCAATGTAGTGTCACCCTTTCCACACCTCAAATTTGTTTACAATAATTTAAAATGTATAAAGATCGACGTTTGCTTTGTCAACACTTGTACGAGATCCTCTTAAGATCCGGGAAACATTTAGATAAAATAGGTGAAACAAAGCCTAAAACCGCCTCTTCTTGAGAAGCGTTGGCTTGCAACTCTCATCATGATCTGTAAACTTGGTCTAGTCCAGCGGCGTGCAGAGGTCTTGTGATGCCCCGGCTAACTGCTTGATTGTATTCCTTCTAGTATTGAGGAATGTAAAAATACAAGCACAGGAAAAATGCTTTACTGAACGCTTTCCGCGTGAAAATGCACTACGCCACAATAGCTTCACCTCAAGTGAGAATTAAAAAGCGAAAAAAGTTGGCCGAGTCTCGTATTACGTTACGCAACAAGAGCAAGGTTTTGTAAAATTGTGAAAATAATTTTCCATGGCACTTTTGACGAGAAAAAAGAGAAATAAGTTCCCGGTGCTGAAGTTGTGAGCATGGTATATTTTGAACGGTATCGCACCTCCTTTTCGCCGAAGTGGTTTAATAGCTCCGAACAATGTTCATTCGGACAAATTTTCTGTAATTTTTTCATTTTTTCACAACAATCAAAACCAAAGAATCTATCTATGATTGCATTATTAACAACGTTGCAATAGGCTTTTCTTGAATCAGCAGATAAGGCAGTAGTTACAGTAGCACCTAGCGAAAATTCCGATTCTGAATCTTGTAGGCACATGTCGAAGCTTTTGAAAATACTGTACTGCTTTGGCTTATCAAAGAGTTTTTCTTAACAGACATACCTACGTACCGCCAACGGCGCAACTGAACCAGTTGGACATATATGTGCGGTGGATAAAAATATATCCTACCAATGTAATCTTTCAACGTAACGCTCTCACTAAGCACGTGACAGAAGCAATTTTTCTTCCTAGGAGGAAATTTGTTCCATTCAGGAATTGGGGAGGAAAGTTTTGTTGAAAATCCCTAAAGTTTTGTCATTAGTTCAATCAATATTCAGCACATAAAAACAACTGCACAGGGAGGTTGGTTTANATGGGATTGTCTACAGTACGCACACTGGCGATTCTGAGGGGGGTCTGNGTGGGCCATGTCCTTCCCAGATTTTTGCTTGGGCCCCTTTTTGGTCTCCCCCAGTTTTTGTCATATTTTCCCTTTCAAAATCGTTTGGTTGACATATACAATAGAAAACTTTCGGCCAGCAATATTTTAAACGATAATTTAGAAACCTTCTAACCTGCATTCAATGTTTTCTAAATGCATGATAAGCTGTGTTGTTGTTTTTGACGGCCACGGCCGTGTAACTAGAGTATTTTGGACGATACAAACCAGCAGTTGCTCGGGATCCGCGTGAATTTAGTCGGACCGCCGTCATGGTGTTGAAAAATTAATTTCGAAATTTAAGAAACAGTCGCAGAAATGGGAAGACTGATTTTTCGTTTATTTCAGTGTGTGAGATGGAACTGGATCATATCACTTTCAGCAGATTGTTGCTTGTTCCAGTAGTAAAAGGTTTGTGAAAGCATTAAGAATTGGTTTCGGTTAATTTATCCGAATTAATCTTGGCTGCAGTATTGCGTTCTGCTGCCTTGTTTACAGTATGTGACTTCGAAAGATCTTACATAAGTGGTTTGTGACTACACTTTCAAATCTAGCCACACATATCCTGCAACCTCTTAGAATTTCGTACGGCTTTTCTGTAATGATTCAGAAGCAATTCTTTCCCCTCTTTAAGCTTGAAAGGATTCGCAAATTGTATTCATTGGGTGAAAGCGATTTGAAACATGGAATAATTTTAGCAGCGATTTGCTCCGGAAGGAGTCGAAGCTGCCAATATCGCTCGAATATTTTTTTTCATTTGTAGCTATGGCCTACCTAAAATGCTGCATTTGAGTGTTATTGGTAACTCTAAGTCTTGCCGCCACGAGCGCCTCATGCGATAGAAATGTTTCAAAAATGAAATTTGTGAAAACAATTCCCAGAACTTCCATGATCACTGAAACAATGGGTAACATTGATTGATCTACTTTCAGTTTAAAGGTACGAGTTGAAAATTAGACTTAGATGATTTTGTTGATGAATTTGACAATCGACATGACAATCGAAGGTTAAGTCATATTGAGGTGATGATGATATGAATTCTAACGCAGGCTCTGCAAGGATCTGTATGACATTTGTCTGAATCTGTGTTGGTTCAATTAATGCGTTCAACGCAGGGTTGAAATTCAGCGTTTGAGGATCAGAGGAAAATACAGTGATAATATTAAAATGAACGTTTTTGTTGGGAATATACTGCAAAATACGTTTTAGGTCTGCTGTTATATCTTACTATCAGGTACACACCCTAAAAGCCGATGCACACCTATCTGCGGCGGTGCCATGATACTTTAGGTGCAACTGCTGCCAAAACCTTGCTGCTGTTAACTGCGCACTGCATTGAATAGTCCTCAAGCTGTCCACGCTGCAGATGGGCATTACACTCTTAATAGTAGTTGCGATACATTGTTGTGATTACACCACAATCACAAAATGTCCATCAGCTACCACGAAAACGGATTAGTCAGTAGTCACCAATCCGTTGGCAGACGGCTTATTATTATGTGTTTCGTAGTAGGAATATTTTGACGGAACTAGTTGGCAATCAAAAGCCTACTTGTCTCTGTATCAAGATGGAATTATTTCACGTTAATTGTATTCACTTTCGTGGGGCTGCTTTCATTCATCAGGGGCAGGCGCAATTGTTCACGGGAAATGGTGTTTCGTTCCACATGTGTAGTGCGGTGGAAGTTGCATGATTAGAACAGAATAATCGACATAGCCAGTGCCAGATTAAGGCAGCGCCTGGCTGCAGCATATGAAAAGTGCGGGGCCACAGGTTAAAAATACACTTTAAAAGTTAACAAATGTTAAATCATAAACTTTTGGGCATCCATGTGAGTGCCACTAGGCATATTGAATTTCGAAATTCTTGGTCCTAAATAGCAACTGGTGGACATTGTGGGCATCTCTTTTTTGCCAACGACGTTTAAACGTATCTTTTTGCCAAGAAGTAATATATTACTGTACAACTGACAAGTAAATTACAGAGAGAGTAAATAATGCTTCTGGGTTCATCAAAATTTTTGGTCATTGCTATATCTACAGACAGTGTAGTCTCAATATGTGTCGAAGTTGATTGTCAAAGGCAAAGAACTCACTGCTTACGATTGAATTTCTCTTAAGAATCAGTCTCTTCTGTTTGTTTTGTCTAATGTTGCTCCTTTGTTCATTCTACAATCGTAATATTAGAAAATGAATGTTCGCCACTACGGTTGGTCAATATGGGAGATAAATACGTGCGTAAATCATTGTCCACATTTGCAAAATATGTATAAGCGGGGACGGATATCAGGGGAGGCGAACAACACGGTCACCCTGCACATCCTTTTTCAGATATGCTGCGAGGGCCCCCTATTGTGAGTTTTGCACTTAGGTTTTGCATTGTTTTGATAGTTCATTAATCAGACTTGATCCACATTTAATAAGCTCTGAAGCAAGTCATATGTTTGTCAAAATAAAGCAAAATTTTTGTGCAAATATGCCGCAAGTGGCCCTCAACAATTTGAATGTGCAGACAATGAACAATTCAAAACCAAATGACTTCAAACAATTTACCATGTAAAATGTATTTACACATCGAAGCAAATTCCCAGACAAAATGAAAAATTTACCTTGGTTTCAACGAACAAAGTTTCTGTATAGCATGTTTAGAATATAGGGCCCCTTATTTGAGAATTTTCTTGGGGCACCTTAGTTCTAACGTCCACCATTGCATATCACAAAGACCAAATTTCACACAAACGGCCGCTGGGTCCCCAAACGGGCGGGCCCGTAGCAATTGCTATATTTGGTACCGTTGTTAAAGCTGCCCTGGGCATAGCAGTACACTTGTGTGATAGTTTCTACAGTGGCGTTCAGGGGTCTCTAGTGAATAAAAACGCTAGTTCATACTCAACGATATTCATGAGCTTATGCTGGGTTTGATAACACAAATCATAGTAACTCAATCGTCAAAACAACGAAAAATCACAATGCAAGATAAATATTTATGTTAGCCCCCTACTTTTTCCTTGGCCCCACAGTGTTTTCCTCACTTTGTAAGTTCTAGAATCGCCACTGAGTACGCAAGCACAAGCTGCTTCATCTTCATCGTTTGAGCCAGTTTTCTCAATCCACTGCTTGGCTGCACTAGATCTCGGGGCACGTGTTGAGCAGTCAGTGGATTTTCTCATTATCCAAAACTGTCAGGCCGTGCAATCTACGGCGAGGTCGACGGATTGGACATTAGAAGCAAGCAATATGGTCAACGGTTTGATCTTCTGCGCCACCCACAAGTCGCGGAAGCAGCCATACTCCGTTCGTGCAAACAGGAACCTAAACCTCCGAATCCGGTGCGAAGGCGGTTAATCCGCTTAGCGCACCACATTTCTGTTATTGTAGTCAGATGACCTGATGAGTTGTTGTGCTACGGGTACAAATGGGTGTCTTGATTTGAGATGCGTGCATATCCACTCGATGGACAGGTGAACGATGAGTGGAACAGATGTCTAGGCTCTATGGGGCGCGTGCCTGAGACAGTGTGGCTCTTTGCGACGAAGCTCAGCAGGTTGGATGCCTGCGACGATGGGACGATTGTCCGCTGATGTAGGACGCAGGCATTCAGCCACAGTTCGCAAGGCGTCGTTGATGACAGAGTCAATGAGGCAGGTATGAGAACTGCGGTACCAGGCAGGAGCGCAGTATTCTGCTGTTGAATGAACCCGGGATGAAGTGGTTGGCCGTAATATTGTTGCTACAGCTCCCCAGCCCGAGCCAGCAAGCCGCCTCAAGGAGTGCAAAGTGTGATGTCAACTTTTAGAGAAATGACTCAAGGTGTTGGCGGCACGAGAGTGTCCTGCCCAACGTTACTCCGAGGCGTTTGTGTTTGTAGCAGAGGAGCAGCGTTTTATTGTTGTGGTTGACTTTCAGCTCACGTTTAGCTTCCTTCCTAGTTGTTGAGATGGAAGACTGTCAACACTGCTTTTGCAGTACTGAACTTTAATTTCCACGTCTAGGGGCATTCACCTACCGTTGCCATGTCTATGTTCAGCACCGCTTCCACTGTTTGTCATTCTGCATCAGCATGCGTGATTGCTAGGTCGTCGCCATGGGTGTATGGGTGTACGTTCTGGAGACGGTGGTTGGCAAGGCAGAGATGTAGATGTTTAAGAAAAGGGATGCAAGTGCGATTCCTTGTGGGACGCCATTCCTGAAGCGTCATAATCTACTCCGTTTGCCGTTAGCAGAGCCGTATCAGCCCCACTCCATGCCGCTAATTGGCGGAAGGGTGGCGCAGACATAGGGGGCCCAAAATTCAATTCCGTCACCACTTAGCACCCCAGAGAAAACTTCGATCCCCCAAATTCACATATGACGCACCAGAAATCAGCGAAGTTAGGGGGCTCTTTGAAAGCAAAGTATTTACACACTGATGTCGGAGGCCCCTTTGAAAGCAAAATAGCCGGTTCATACATTACTTTTGCTGGTGGGCCTCTTTGAAAGCATGGTAATTTACACATTATAATTGCAAATAGGGACCGGAGGAAAGGGCATCGCTTGCCTTCCCTTAAACGCACTACTGTATTATCCCTGAAAATGATCTTATATGAGAATATGAAATCGATTGAACATATTCTGACTGACTTTTCCTTAAGTGATTTTCACGAGAAATAGAATCGCACAAAGACTTCTTGTAGAAAGTATTGTCTACAGAAAAGTATGATTGGGCGAATATGTAAATTTACAAATGTTTGCACATTGTTTTGTTTCTTAGTAAAGTGCATTTTTTTGTTCTTCTTGGTGCCTCAACCGCAGGAATCCAACATGGCTACATGCTCAGTAAGATATGAACCGAATTTATCTGAATGGTCCCGGTTTTCAATCACAAAAATATGATATGCCTACACAAAAGCTTCTTGGCAAAAATAGACTTTGTGACTTACTCTTTATTCATCATCAATTTTGCGCCCTATACAACCAGTGGCTCTAAAATTACATCACACCACAGCGCCCGTGTCTATTGCAATAAATCCGCCATGTTGATTCCAAACCAGTAAGCATTGTGACAAAACTGTGGTATTGTGACAGATTGATTGTTAACCATCGTGGCAGAACAGAAACGATCATCGTATCTACAAGACCTCGTCTATCTCACACTTACGTTATTGGCATTTCTTGATAAAGTGTTTTGAACAACATTCGTTATTTCTGACATAGATATTCGTATCACCGTAAGACATCCCTGTGTTTTTTTCAAAGAAGGTAAGTTGATTAATATGTTCAATTTTCAATTTTATTCAAATTTTGCATCACTGAGAGTTTATTCAGACATTCCAAATTTGTGTAAGATGTGCCGTTGAAATTGCAGAAATATGCAGAAACAGAACGACTAATCCAGAAACTCCAGTAATCCGATAGAACCAAAAATGTCCACGATATTGCAAGCCATTGCCAACACTTGGATTCCAAAACCACACAAGGTTGACGATGATCTTGAGCAAGCGTCGATCCAAGCGAACTGCACCGTGCACCCAAATGATACTTGGCCAACTCAGTGATTGCATGATACTAATACTTGAAGTACCTTGCTTTCTGCTATCATATAATTCACTGTTGTGTTTCCAGAGGCATACTTCATTCATCAATATGTAGGCGAATTTGCTTCTAAACATTTTTGCATTAATCAGTTAATGCTGCCTTCAAAAATTTCAAAAATCATTGCATGCCTATTTTTAAACATATCTATGATTTGCCATAATAAACAATTGTGAGAATGTCGATCACTTTTTGATAAAACTTTGAAAGAAAATTCCATTGACGATCCAATGTTTGACACCTATTTTATTAAGCATTTTATAGGATATTTTAAGGGTACATGCTCATCAGTCGAAATGCTGAAGATATGTATGATCAGAGCAGTGTCGGAAAGACGTGGCTTCAAGGAACAACGAGTTCATCTCAAGATTTTATGAGGATAGCATTGTGACCAGACTAAGCAACGTGCATATTTTCAGTTGCCAAGCGAAATCAATGCTCATTTAAAGGCTGTCATTACTGGATTCTTTGCTTGTTTCATCTTGCAATTATATAGTTAACCTTATTTACAAAAAGAATTCAGTCTGTCATTTGATCAGCACTGGTCTTTTCTCCTGACCAAGCCACTTGACAATTTTGTTGCTTAGTTGAAGCAAGGCAAACAAATGCTGCACGAGTTTATGTTTCATTGGGTATTTCCAGATGTAGTAACACATTACTGTAAACTTTATTTGCTTAAATCTTTGGCTGAGCATCAGATCAACTGTGGCGCATTATCAATGGAGCAACGTGCTCCATACACAACCAGTATCAACTGTCAACTGTCGTGAAGATGTCGAACATAGTCTAATTTGGCAGATGTCAAGCCAACATACATCGAATCAGCATTAGTAATATCAACAACACATGCAGGCAGCGCGCTGTTTGCAAAAATGTATTATGTAGTATATAAGCAAACATCTTTTGTGAAAAAAAGTAAATATTGAAGCGTGAAACTAACGAAAATGAGCATGAAACAGAAACATCCACTCTCTCAGAAATGTCCAGTTCGCAACTAGCCAAATGTGTTAATTAGGAAGTATAGAACGCCACTAGGTGGTTGAGGTTTGACATACTGCATTATCCCTGAAATAAAACAAATGTACTAAATCTTTGCAGCTAACGAAAAAATCTATGACCAATGCAAACTGGAGAAATATAATTCATTGATCAACATCGTCAACAGAAAGTAAACAAAATCAAATTTCTCAGAATCGTATATTAGACCTGATATCCCCTCAAGAAGTGCAGAAGCATAACACGGGACAAAAAGTAAACGGAACAAAAAATAAACGTAACTGAACGTTGGTTTATCACTATATCACGCGCAATTATTTTAATTACGTATCATCGCGACGATCATCTGTCACAGTGTACACTCGCAGTGTACATTGTATGGAAACCTGCGTGCTCGACGTTATTATTTGTGGTCATATCTTCCCGGACACCCAGTGGAGCCGTCATGTAATTCGGTGTAAGAAACCATCCTGTAGAGCAGTGGTTCTCAATCGGGAGCCACTTGACTCACTAAGAGAGGAATTTTTATTTGTTGGGAGGAAATTTGTTCCAGGGAGGAATTGGGGAGGTAAGTTTAGGATGAAAGTACCTTAGTTTTTGTCATTAATTTGTTCAATATTGGGCACTTAAAAATAAGTGCACAGAGAGGTTGGTTTAGATGGGATTTTCTATAGTACTCAAGCGTAAGCAGCTTCATCGTCATCGTTTGAGCCAGTTTTCTCAATCCACTGCTTGGCTGCACTAGATCTCGGGGCACGTGTTGAGCAATCAATGGATTGTCTCATCATCCAAAACTGTCAGGCCGTGCAATCTACGGCGAGGTCGACGGATTGGACATTAGAAGAAAAGAATATGGTCAACGGTGTGATCTTCTGCGCCACCCACAAGTCGCGGAAGCAGCCACACTCCATAAGTGCAAACAGGAGCGGAAACGTAAGAAACCGGTGCGAAGGCGGTTAATCCACTTAGTGCACCGCATTTCTGTTATTCTAGTAAGATGAGTTATCTTTATATTATTGAATACATTGAATTTGCTGATGAGTATGTCACTTCAAGAAAACACAGATGCCATGAGATTTTTCATAATTCAACGTGAACCCACAGGTCGATTAAAAAACAGATCTTGTTGGAAAAAACCCACAGTGGGATCCCTGGTCACATGCAGCAAGACATTTACTACCGTAAATTGAAAATTTGAAGATTCATTACGGTGTTAATTGATACGCAATGAAGACCAAGAGTGCAATAATCTGTTAGCAAGTTTTGCAACCTGCCTCTGCAGGCGAATTATCGGGCATGAGCGAGCTGCGCACTTGCGTTAAGCGTTACAGTGGTATCGTGGTCACGACTTTTCCCTGATGGGCCTCGCGTTCATTTGTCGGACTCTGCCTACATGCCTAGTTTTGTACCTCCAGTACTCAGACTTACACTTTGATCAACGTATTTTGTGTAGTGATTGCTGTAAACATTGTAGGCTACTATATGTCTAGCCCAGGAGTCTTTCTCATTTTGTACAGCATAGCAGCAAGCAGGGCCGGCCTTAAGTCTATGAAACCGATACAGCTGCATTTGGTCCTGCGCCTTTGGGGGCCCCGCGCCATGGTGTTTAGGTAGATCATTCTTTTTTGTCAGTTGCATCTTGCGCTTGAGAATTCAGTAGCAACGCCATGTAAATTGCATTGTTCACAAAGAACGCTCTAGCCAGAACTAGCAAATTTCCTCTCGAACGTTAACGAACGTGCTCAATTCTCGTGTTAGTGCTGTACTGCATACCTGCGTTCTACCACGATCGTAACATGGTTGGCTCATCACGTTGACGTCATAAAATCACTGCTCTGAAGGCCCCCGCGCCTAGGTCTTGTATTGGGCCCCGAACCCAGGTCTTGCACTGGGCCCCGCATTTGCTAGGGCCGGCCCTGGCCAGCAAGATATCTTTGGTGCTTAGTGCTTACGACTAAAGTTACACATTTGCACAGCCTGCTGTTCAAACAGACAAATGTGTGATGCAGCCTTTGATGCAGATTTGGCTTTCTGTGAATCGACGAGCTTTCTGCAATGTGGCCGTACACCCACATGGTACTGATTTTCTACAATACTCCCGCCGTGTTCTGCGCTGCATATTTGTGAAGAATCAAATGCACTTGAACCACACTATTGTTGAATATCAGTATAAGTTTTAAATGCGTCTTGGCAGCTACTGTATAGGCCACCATACGACGTCGATCACTCGGCCAAAGAAAGAGTAACTTGGCTTTCTGGCCTTCGCAATGGCGACACGCAGCTGCTTAGATCTCCGAACCGTGTCTTTTACTCACGTTAAATCGGCGTGTAATAAATGTTTATATCTAAAAATTGGAATAACATTTCTAGTGAAATATCCGGTTTGTGTGGCTTAACGGTAGTATTTTTTTCACCTTTGAATGGTTTGAGGTTCTGGAATCTTATGCGAAAACGCTGCGTTTCATCCAGTGGTTGCCAAAGTGGGGTAAATTACCCTCTGGGGTAACATGCGATTTTTGGGGGTACTGCGGAACAAAATGCACTTCTGTATTATGAGCGATCAATTCGAAATATTAAGTGTAATAAAACATAACTGATAACTTTGGTAGGGTAACGGCTCGAACTTGTTTGGGAACGACTGGTTTAACCGATATACAATTGGTCATAGTAATCTGTATTCATTCAGCGCAGTAGTGTGCGGTTGCAAAGCTATGCAGACTGGAACAAAAAAACAAAGAATTTGCAAAGGTTCGCACAAGCCAAGAACAAGCAATCGCAACACATTAAGCAGGCGGGCTTGATTGGGAACATGCATATCCGTGATTGTTGGTAAATCATGTACAATGTCGCAAGAGAAAGCGTTTTTTATCTAATGCTTCAAAATAATGTTGCAGCAAATATTGGCCAAAGTTATCAAACAATCAGTGGTCTATAATTTTGAGTGCAGGGCTCTCTGCAACCTTCCGTGGCGAGCGTGTGTTAGTAGTAATCAGGTTCAATGCAACATTCCTAGCTTGAGGCCTTATTGTGAAAAAATATATCCCACGTTCTTGAACGATGCAGCAATTCTGAACAAGGGCGTACGCAAGGGGGGTGGGGTTACAACCCCCGCTTGAGCTTGATATTTTACGAAAACTTTGTTACCTGCGCAAATGAGATTAACTATTTTCGCATACTTTTAGCTTGTTAATCTGTAGACCTAATGCAAATACGTGGAATAAACTTCCATGCAAATTTCAAGGAACATTGTAACGAGGCCAAAAAGTAATAATTATGTTTCCGTGGAATATGGGGCTATCGTCTGCGTACAAAAACCACCTTACCACTTTTTGCAAACTCTCAATCCACTATAGATTGTGTTCCGCGATAGTTCACTTTTACAGAAAAAGTAGTCTTTATTTTGTCTGCTAAGGCCGAGCAGCGTAAGCGCTGAAAGCAATCGCTACATCAGC
>JGI24021J15306_10004167_pt1 | contig 16676 bp, 7 predicted proteins | sample Ectturendosymbi1_FD_15306 | JGI IMG/M metagenome (IMG submission 15306) | reverse complement strand
AAGTTGCACGATGACTTGGCCTTCTATGAAGAATGCCATGGATGCTAGTTATGCTTTATCTCGTTCTCTCGCGCTACTGATATCGCACGTTCATTCAACCTTATAGTGCAACTTCACCGCTTAAATCCACATTGGGAAATGGACAAAACTTTTTTGCCAAGTTACTCTCCAAGTCAAATAACCTGTGTGGAAGCAGAAGGATTTTCGCGCTTCCGCAGAAAAAGGACCGCTTCCGCATCCCTGGTGCGAACGTCACTTTATTTTTATAAAATGGGTGCCAGCTTCAAAAAAAGTTGGGAACCTGTGCAATACATGCTTACTGCAGAGTCAAACAAACACAAAAAGTATGGGGCGGTGAAAACAGGCAGTATAAGCTTTGAGCAACGCTCCCAGTTTGAAAGTGCAATTGTGACGTTATCAAAGCAATTATAAGCTGGGTTCCTACAGAGTTTTGAATATAAATTTTCAGACTTAACGTTTCCGAATGACATACCCAGGTCGAATACAGGCACTATAATACAGTAGTTAACACGATGAAACGAAAATTTTCAATCTTCTTATCAAAAACATCAAAATAAAATGTTATCAGAATGCATATCAAAAGATCAAATCTGGAAAACTTTTTCTTTTTTCATACAACAGACCAAACATTTTTTTTCCAGGGTGGAAAATGAGCAAACTTTTTCCATACTTTTCAAGACTTCGTAGGAANTCTGTGCAAGTCAATACGACCATTGACCAATTCAATAAATGTGTTCACATAGAAATTGCTCAAAAAACTGTACAGTCAACAGTGTAGTCACATTTGCTTTTAAACCAAGTAATTCCTTATCGGATCCCTGATGATCGGAGGACTCCACAATGAAATAACCTCAGAGTAAACACCATTGGCACTATCCCTGACTATGCGCTGGATGAAGGATGCCCAAAAAAAACGACACCAGTTTTTCATAACCGGCGACGCCATACTGTTTCGCACAACTGTGAACTGCAGCAGCACCGAAGCCAATACCGATCATCAGATGCTTTTCTTGAGCAAAAACAGGTAAATTTTGTGGTCTTGAGACCGCAGTACGAAAAATGCGTTTAGAAGTGCATACCACGCCATAAAAATAGCACAATGAAAAACATGGACAATACCTTGTGTGGCAATTAGGAGCATTCGCTTTCAAAGCAACAAGCCAAGTTCTTTAATAATTTTGTTCCAATCGCAAAAATTGCCCATTTTCTGGTAATGAGAATTTACAGTGGCAACACTTAAAAAAGAAAAAGCAAGACACAATTGCATCAACGAGTTCACACTGTTAACTAAATGGCATATGATTGCAAGCTAGAGAAACCGCAACAGTTTGCAAACAAGAAGCGACACGGGCAGCGCGAATACAATAAACATTGATGATATAAGTTCATGTTATAAAATTCCTGGCCACCGAAAAAAACTGTAGACCAGGTTGTGCAGTCAAGCATTCATCAACAGCCAGTTTAATTTACTTTCAAAAGTTTGGCGACGATAGCCGATTTGTAATTCCGTTTGGACTTGGCGATAAACACCCAATTTCACACGGGCTTTTTCGTCTACTGGGTGGTCAACAAGCGGCCTAAAAATCAAGAGTAGTTTTGCACTTTAAACTAAGTTGCACCAATAGTTTCAATGAGCGGAATAGACATACGTAGAAATTGTTGCACAGGAAATGTTACATTTTTTCTTATCAGCCACGGCAAGATCGACCATATCTTGATAAACAGACAGTGTCTTGTTATGTTACAAACTTCAGTGTGTCGCATTTTTCTCCACAGTTGTTGCTGCCCAACGACCAACCCATTTGCTGATACAGCTATTGATGGAACTATCAATGGCAAATTGCTATTTTACTTCTTGCGCATGCACATGCATATCTCAGCATGATAAATGTTTCGCAGCGAATTGGCACATGAGAAAGAAGAGTGCTTCCACGCCACCAATCAACGCAAAACGCTAAGTCACAAATAGCGCTTGCAAACCGCTTATATTTCTTGATGTGATTTGTGGCAATCGACAGATTTAGAACGCGCCCATTTGCACGCAGTGATGGAGTTGAAGTGACACTTTTAGAGACGCTCTCATTATGGGAAACAGCGTAAAGTCTAGTGCGCTGTTTTGGTCCAACATCTAACGTCGGACATTTACTGCTGCCATCAATATCAACAAGCACAGTTTAGAGAAGCGCAGTTGGTTCACGCACTAAACGAGGAAGACTGGCGGTGCAGACAGTTCGGCGGCAACCAACAAGAGCGAAGTTAAAAATTTAATAACATGGCTAAGGCGGGCACAGTAAATCAAGCCGGCAGTAATAGGTGGTCACGCGAAATACCTGGCAGAGCAAATATACGCTGTGCAATTACCAACGGTCAAATCCAATCAGAACAATCAAGAGTGAATTTTTAATCATGACAAGAAATTCTATTAGGCTTGAATCGAATTTAACGTTACTGACAACTTCTAAAGGGAGCCATCGATTTACAATGACTAAAACCAATTCATGTACGACTTAACAAAAATAGTTTAAAGTTTTACTAAGTCATTTTTAACTCCTTTTCCAAATTCTATTTTTCTGCACAATGTTGAAAGTTATTTTTTTAAAATCAGTTTGCAGAAGTTTGTTGCACTTTCTTATTGTGCAAAAATATGCCTCACAGCACAGAACAAATGTTTTACCCTAGATTGATTGCATTCAGAGTGCACCCACTCCGGTAAATAGCATTGGACCCTCATTTCAGCGCCTTGCGTCAGACCATACATCCAAGGGGAAAACAACAGAGTAACTAACAGCTTGCCAGGCCGTAAGTAAGGGGGCACAGGGGTGGAAGCCACCCCTAAAATTTTTTCGCCCTCCCTGGAAAAATCTCTTGGACATAGTTAAAAAATTTTAGGCCTCTCAGAAAACCCCTCTCAGAAAAAATAAATACATCAAAGAATCATTTTCTACAAACGGCTATGAATTTGATCTGAAAAAGCGTTTTAATGAATGATGCTCGATAAGTTTACAACTCTGACTTGGACGTTGCGTGTGAGCGACTGTGACGTCTTCCACTATTGGGAATTTCATTGTAATCTGGGTTGCGCGTCACTTTGTAGTCGAGCAGCGATGCATAAGTTAGCAGCAGCTTCTTCCAGTAGCATTTTATATCTTCCATATTCAGTCGACTCCAGATAAATTTCCTACCTCTGCAAAAGAAACGTCCCATTTGTCAAGAACTAAACATCTAACGTTAAAAAAACATAAAAAGGTCAAAATATTAAGTTTACAAGGCTGAAACTGAAGTCGACTGGAACAGAGCGTTTAACAAGCCTTTCCTAACAACCCAAGAACAGAACCGTCGCCAGAAAGTCTTCAACAGGAGGCGCTTGACGTTCTGAAAATTTACATTTTTACATTAACATCTACGGTAGTTCAGTTGACTTTGTTTAGTAGATGAAATAATATAGTGGCATTAATAATCAGTTTACGATTTTATTTAGCACAAAATCTTTCATTAAAGGATAAGGCTCTGCTTCAGTCAAATTAAAAGAACGCAAAACAGCAGACGAATTTCTTTTCTGCGTTATCAAATTTGTAAAGTAAAAATACGCACTGGAAACCTCTCGGTGGACTTGTGTCGCATACGTTTCACAAAATACACGTTTTCAGAAGTTTTACTTAAAATAAGGAAGTGTGCTCGTCGTGCTGTGAAACCCCTTTAAAAAACTATTTTTTCAATCGTCTTTAAATTTTTTGGTAAGGTCTTGCTCAGACGCAAGCTGGATTAGGCTGGCTTTGCGATTATGAAGCATGCTCTGCCTGTGGTCCTAGAAAACGTTTTTGAGTGTTGAGAACGGTCTCTCGTATGTCGCTGTAAATACTCTAAAAGGACGCTGCAAGTTAAAAGCTACAGCAGCACCCCCCGGCATTGTTTCAAGGCTTCCGCAAAACGTTTTTCAAATTTTTTCTGTCGCCAATTTTCGCGTTGACATAAACTGGATGGGTCCGCTAGTTGCTTCAGTAAATTGAACTCCTCCTCAACTACAGCTATTCCACACAAGTATTAAAGCGGAGCAATTTTTGCACGTATGAGAAACAAGTCCTTATTTTCAGGTTTCAAGGCCGACAGCGCGCAGCCGCGCACACTACATCACTGTTGTAATAAAAAAAGCGATCACTGATGTCATCCAGCACAATGTCAATAACATTGCGAAACAACCCTTCCACTTTTTTGTCTGGTTCTCTCTGCCCGAGTGCCCGTGCATCTCTAACACAAATTCCGTCAGTTGACTGTTAGCTGTACGCTTCCTATTTAAGTGACAGTTACTTTTTGCAAACTGTTGAGTTCAGCAAATATTCCACTATGTCAAAATACCTGTTTCATCAAAAGGGGAATCAAATTAACTTGGGATTGAAATTCAGTCGATCCTGCACCCTGGTCTTTTCGCGGAAAACACACTGCACACGTTTCGCTTGCCAGATTATTCTACAAGTTTCTGTACACAACATCAAATCATGTTCATTATTTTGTCTGCTTTCTTCTTCATCGTTTGAGCGAGTTCTTATCTACTGCTAGGTCGCACTAGATGTCGGGGCAGGTGTTGACCAGCGATTCGATTGTCTCATCATCCAGAACCGTCAGGCCATGCGCTCCGTGGGGAAGGTCGATGGATTGGATATTGGAGGATAACATGGTCGACGGACTGTTCTGCGCCACACTCACAAGCCGCAGAAGGGATCATACCCCATTTGTGCCGGCAGTAGCGGAAACCAAGCCGGACCCATGCTGATCTTGGCAAGGCCATTCCAGAAGGGTGGATGCCGATGTCGCGGTGAGAAACTACGGAGTCACGTCGTGTTTCTCCAGCTACTCCACGCTTACTTGTTGTCCAACCACTTATTCCATCATTGATCCGCTCACTTCCTCGCACTTCTGTTGTTGTCGTCAGATGAACTGATGAGTTGTGCGGCTGGTACAAACGGGTGTCTCGATTTGAGATGCCGTACGTTCCCACTCGGTTGACAGGTGAGCGCTGAGTGGAGCAGATGTCCGGGCTCCGTTGCACACGTGGTAGAGACAGTGTGGCTCCTTTGCGATTAACCTCAGCAGGTTGATTGCCCGCGAGAATAGGAAGGCTGTAGGACGCAGGCATCCGTTGGTGTAGGACGCAGGCATGCAGTCACAGTTCGCAAGGCGTCGTTGGTGACAGTATCAATGAGGCGGGTGTGAGCACTGCGGCACCCGCTGTGCTTCGTCTGCTAAGGCGTGACTTTCTAGCTAAAAATCGAACGTGAACTCACCACTCTAAACGAAACCTCAGTAGTGGGAGTTTTGAGTCTTTGATTGTTGGTTGCATACCAAGGTAGAATCATTACAGCGCATCCTTCAGTCTTCACGAATTCCTGGCTATCCATATGACTACGCAGAAACTTTAAAAAAGTAAATATGACCATAGCTTAGTCATTACGACGCTTTGCGAAGCAGAGACTCATCATGAGTTACACAAAACCTCCTAGAAAGGCGGTTTCATACAAAGCAGGTACACTTCCACCTAAGGCAGTGCTTGTCAACGTTTAGAAAGACGGTTTGCACTCTTCTGTTCCATTAAAATTTAATTCGCACAACCACTTGGAGTTACTGACGGTATGTAGTGTCTTCAAACCCATCAGGTTATTATTGCATATATCTTGTTTCAAATTTTGAAACAGATGCTTGAATTACTAAGTTGCCGATTTTCTTAACATTGTTATTGTACTTGTTAAACAGAGTGGTTTTGTTTGAATAATTCTTTCAGATGTGGCAATCTGTTGCGTCAGATATTGCTTAATTATGTAAAGATTACTGCTTTTAATTTGTTTTTTGAACGTGGTTCCAATTTACTTGAAAATGTTTTTTTTTTGTACTTCATCAGTTATTTTGTTTATTTTTTCATACAGTGTTTAACATTTTTCTGACCACACCAAATTTCCTTAATTAGACTAGATCCACTCCTCTGGGTACATAGGCATGTTCTCTTCATCTGTAATTTTTCCTCACCATTTTCTGTGTTTGTTTTTCTTACTGTACTTTTTTTATTTCCAACTGTTGTTCTCTAACAGTTGTCAATAATTACTGCAATAAACGGGGTTGAGTGACTAGATTACTCCCATGGTCTTTCACCAATCCTATGTGACACAGTGACAATCTTTGTTAACACTGATCAATTATTTCGCCATTGTGTTTTGATTTATTCTCTGACAGTTGGCTTCTTCTTTGCATGATGGCTTTTTGTATTGTTTCTGTTCAGCAGCGGAGTGATAAGAAACAGCAAACAATCGATCAATCTTTAGTGAGCCAAGGTTATTGAAATGTGAACTAGTCGTTACTTGATACCAAGCGATATGGTGCGTGATAGTCCAGTGTGGTATTAAAAATTGACAAATTTCTCACATATGTCGTTGATGTTTTGATTGCCACAAGGAAGTTTAGCTACGTTTTCTCCAAGACCAATCGGCAATAGTTCAGGATTTAAGTGTTTCAGACATCTTATTTTGGGTCAATTATTTTTGGAAAGTCGGTTTCACGTAGTTTACGCATCTTCAGTCCTGAAAAGTGAAAGCAAAAGGCTTGCGGGTGAAATGATGCATACGCTGAGGCGATTTAGAGAAAGCACGCCAATTATATTCTCAAACACAAGCTGTGGCCGCAAAGATGGCCTCACACGAAAGCTGAAAAGCAAAACTGGCGCCAATTACTGAACGACCAGCTTCAGCAACGTGGCGATGAGTTAACGACTGTAGCGGGTCGCACTACACTTAACATGACATATTTTCCGCCGCATACCTAGAGCCATCAATTCTCGACGATACGTACAGAGAGAATCCCTGCAAACTCAACTTTGCATAATGTTTGAAATGTGCGAAAGGAAATGCATGAAAACCTGGCTGATCAAGAAACAAAATGTTTTCGCCGAAACAGACGTTATCTTATGTGCCGCAGGCGCTTTGCTGAAATCATAAATGTCTCTTGATACTTGTTGGGCGATTCTCATCCGCACAACAGGGCTTTCTCATCCCACCAGTGCGTACCGTACCACAGGTTGAAATAGCACTGACCTCAGGTAAGTAACCTAGCAAACACAGTAGGAATGGTACTATAGCTCTGTATGCGGGGAACTGCTGTACCCACAATTTTCGGTAATCTGGACGACGTTCCCTTGTCTTCCCGTCTTTGTCGAAGATCAAAAATAGGGGATGTGCACTTCAGGTAGCGTTGAACTTAAGTTTGCACATACTTTTTCCGTAAAAATTGAATTTTCCGTCTCTAATTTACTTCATACATATTGCCTAAACTTTCCAGGGCTGTAATTCGGAAACAAGTCAACGTTGCCCAGTCTTTTAACCTGTTTTTACGTTTTAAGGCCGGTAGAGCTTAAGTACTGCTTTCTGAAATCCTGGCGTCTCCGAAACAGAAAGAAAGCCAAGGATTGTTTTTTGTGCGAGAAAAGTTGTGTTTGTGAGTTTGAAACTTTCCCCGAGAATCTTCTGCGGACGCCCGGATTCTTCAGTGACGAAGCTGATACTCAAGTTAGGCCCTTGCTAAAAAAATTCCACTCGAGGAAGGTAACCTCCGTTACAGCGTACGACCAGGCATTGTATACGAATGCTTACTTTTGTCCTCTCGTTGGCCAACGAGAGGAAAATCTAGCAGTTCTACAAAATCAACGATCAAACCGATGGCTGGAAAACACGAAAACCAATTTGAATGAAACGTGAAATCAATGTTTTCGGATAAAAAGAGTGGATGAAATGTTGGATGCATCTTAGCGCAACACATTCAAGAATGGCATATGTGACTTTAAGTTTTACTGCAACAGTTTTCATCAGATAAAGCTGCTAGCGCGTGTAATGTCCTGGAGAAAAGTAAGGACTGCAGCAAAGCACTATGATTAGAAGATCGACAGCACTTACTGATTCGCTATTTTCTTCACCAAATCATCATTTTCTTTTGCGAAGTTAATGAGATCTTCGACTTCCGTGAGTTTAGTAGAAACAGGGATGTAATGTACCCACGGTTTTAGAGCAGGATAAAAGAACTCCAACCATTCATTCCCAACATGGAACACCAATGATCCACACAGAAACAGGTGCTTCAGACGAAAACTGGCGGCCACTCCACGAAAATTAAAAAGATACCTGTAAAGACCTCGAATAGATTCATTTCTGAAGTACGTACTCTCCACAGTGAGGTAAGCAAGGAATCGATCACCAATTTTTAATGGGAAATCGATTTCACGTAAAGTTACGCATCCTCAGTCCTGAAATTTGCAAGCAAAGCTTAAGGGTGAAAAGTTGAAACGTTTCAGTAAGAGCAGAGAAAGCAAACAAACTCAAGACTGAAAGGAATAAATCAGAACACAAGCTCAGAAAATCAGAACATTTTAACTAAACTTACTGACGTGCTGCGAAAAATAATAACATAAACTAATAAAATTGGGAAAAAATCTCAATTAAATGATTTCACTAAATTACGAAACTAACTGGTTGATGCCGGTGGTTGAAACTCCTCAGGCCTTATAAAAAAACTCGCTGTCATATGCCTGAGCACGTATGAAGAACGCTTGAGTGATTTTGTACTCCGGTGGCAGCAAATCTCTGGAGTACACATTTAAACGCGGCGATAGGAGTAAACACGTTGGGAGTAAAGTGACACACCGGGAGTTGGGGAAGGTCGGACCGTGTCAAAGAACACAAAACATAGAAATATTTTTTCACATGTGGGAGGATCATATTCTGAATGCTAATCTGCGCGTCAAGTTGGTGATACCATTTATTTTCACAAGTATTCAGAGGGTAAAAACTTGTTTGTTCGACAAAAGTAACAGGGTATGCTTAATGTATAGGTGGTTTGTTTATTGTGTAACGGCTCTTTGAACAGTGTCGGCACAAGGCCATTTGGTCATCGTCATTGATAATTTACAATCCTCTATGTTCCAACTGCTGCGGTAAAAATAACCATCTCTTGGAAAAAAATGTATACGGTAAACAATATAATGTTCCATATCGTATCATCTCTGCAAATGCTTTTAGATCAGGGGTCTCAAACGCAAATTGCTCCTAGGGCCAAATGAGGACTTGGCCGCTTTATGACGCTGACGCAACAATGGTGGTATTACTTACTAGAAACAGCTTTTATATCTTATTTCTTGCGAAAGGTATCGTGGTTTATAGAGATCGCCAATATTGGTAGGATTGCTGAAATTTATCACAACGATTCAATCGGCACGTTGATTTAGCAACATCCCAGAAAAAAACATCCCCGAATAGTGACACAGGTCAGAATCGATGTTGGTAATTTTGGATTTACACGGCGGACAAGAAAAAAAGTGAAATTGCAGCTGCAGACAAAAATCAACATATTTAAACTTACGGCAAGCAGTTGCACACATCCCTGTCGGCAAGTGTCTTTAGAATGAAACTTGGTACAATAAACGAAAGCACGGCAGAAAACCCAGGTCAGGCGTTTAAGGGTTTAATCATAATCAGTGTTCCCTCCATAAGAAAATGCTACACTGAGCAAATGTTTGTTTCAGCGGGCATACAATTGCGCAACCACGCAACCAGCGAACCGTTTCAAGCGTTACAAGGGTTATGCGATATACCTACGATATTAAATTTGGAATGTTGGAACTTGGAAGTACGCGAGAATGAGATTTCATTGCGCAAACTGTCTGGTGGTACTGCGCATTTGTGCACCTTAGGTGAAACACTGATCATAACACACAGGTACATTTCATAGTTTTATGGAGGTATCCCTGCCCGTGCAAACGAGCAGGTATGCAGTACTTTAAATTGATGCAGAAACTTGGGGGTAACTGGGTTAGATGGATCCCGGGCAAGCAGCAAGTTTGGCGCCCTCGGGTTCGAACCTGAGGTCTTTCAGAAGCAAATGTACTGTTTTCAAGAAAGTACTTGTGACATTGTTGGGACTTTTCGGCGCCCCCATAATTGGCGCCCGGGAAATTGCGCCCTTCTTGCTCCCCATCCGTTACGCCCTTGGGTGCAGAGTCTTGGGGCCAGAGGCCGGCAATTATTGTTTTCTTCTTTGCATCGCGTGAATATGAAACGGCTGAATACTGATAAATTCAAATGCTCATTTCGCCAACATTTTGTGTATAATTGAACTTTTGCATATTAGGGCATGTTTGTTCAACTGTTATTTTTTGGTAAAGTTCATTGATTTTATGCAAAATATGGCAGCCTCTTTGAAACCTTTGTACTATACATAGGTAAAAGTATACCTAAGTAGCAGAGTAATGTCAACACTACCTGGTTGAAAACTCACACTAGGATTGCAAAAATAACTGTGTTCTGCTCACGTTAAAACAGAGACGCCGAAGAGCTTGTACTAAATTCGAAAACAGACTTGATAGGCGCAAATTAACAGGTGCATTGTCTTATCGGAATTTAAAAGTTGGTTCGGGGATAGAAGATTACTCTGAACAAATTTCAAAAAATTGTTGTGTGTTTAATCGCATACTCACTTGTATTTGCAATGATCAACGAGATGAACAACTTCTGCTGGTTTAGCACCAAGGGTATCCTTAAAACAGTGTAAAAACTTAATATTAGTCAAAGGCAAATAAACCGAAAGCAGTGACTAGCCACATCATTGACTGATAAAAGCAAGGGCAATTTAAACCAGGGTGTCACGAACTGTTTAAGAACCCAGCAACTAAAACTGGGTTTCGTTTCTGAAGGCATCTTCTAACTACTGCATAAACAACCTTCCGTGTATGAGAAACGTAGCCTACACTGCAGTGAGTAAACCGGTGGTTTCCTGGACACCCCTAAAATTTTGACTAGTGGGTGACACAGACACAAGTTGGAGAAGCTCGATTTAAAATTATATGCTCCGTATAGTTTGCAAAGCGACACAGCAATTATACATTTTCAGCGGAGATTCTTCCATTCAAGACCGGAATAATGGAGGTGCACCAACCTACAAAAGACTTTTTATCGCGACACGTATGCTTTATTCTAGGGGACACCAACCTTTTTGAAACTGCGAGCTACTAGTTTGATACACACTTCTGAAATAAAAATTTTGCTCAATTTACCTTCAATTATTTATTGATATTCGTTAATGTGAAGACATTTATCATTCTAATGTCATTTTAAAACAGCTCCGCGGGCGACCTACATGGTCCTTGCAGGCGACCTGGTGCCCGCGGGCACCACGTTGGTGACCCCTGCTTTATTTCTTCTGGAACCTTTCAATGGTGATAAAGCTTACTTGAATGTGAAGCAGCCAAAATTCGTTCTTTGGGACTGTGGCAGCAGGAGTAATTTAAAATCAATTGCGTCTGCAGCAGGGCCTGTAAAAACGCCTATGTTTTTGCAAATTTCACCGTGCGTCAGTGCTTCGAACCGATTGATACACAATCGTAGCAAACACCCAAAGCTATGCTGTACACGAACAAAGATTTTATCAAGAACTATTAACGGCTTATCATACAAAACAAGCGGTCTAAGCGACCGACTTCGTTTCTACTGGCCTTTTATATGGGCAAGATTTTTCGATTACATATGGCTTGATTCGAGCTAAAAACTTGCCATCTTTCAAGTAAACTAAGTCAACCCTGGAAAAAATCAGGAAAAATATTGTATCTGCCACAACCTTCGTTCACCTCTTTCCTTTTTATCGGTGACATATACCGAGGATGTTTCATTCCCAGGGTTTAACTAACTTAAACTGCCGACACATTCAGCACGAGAACACTGTGTAGAATGACGAGAATCGAAGACACGGCACCAGTCAACACATCGCGCGCCACAGGCCACAATCACCATTGATTAGAAACAGCGCGAGAGAAGACAAGCAATCAAACGTATCTTACCAATGGCGCAAAAGAACAATCAAGCAATTGAAATGCATCTTACAAAATTATCACAATCGGATGGCTGCATAATCACAATTGGATGGCTGCAAAAATGCCTGCATACCAGTCCCGTCACCACGGGAGGGGGCTTTGGTGGGCTTAGCCCCCCAAAACAAAGTTTTATAAGCCTCCAAATTGAAGTATGAAATACTATAAATCAGTGGAATTTTTTGTCAAATTTTGGAATTTCAAGCCCCTCTGCACAAACGTGAAGCCTCACTATTGAACACTTTCTGGCGACGGTTCTGCTGCGTAGCGCGTTAACAAACCTGCTAAAAGATGAGTAAAATGAATTGGTGAGGTAGAACACGGTTACCGCTTGCCTTGTCATAGCACGCAATTTTAAAACTTACTTTTTCGGAACGCCAGGCCTGATTCTTTGTGTACTGGGCATCAACTAAATCAGGGTTGCCACGTGAAAGCAACACTAGAGGGTCCCTTTCAGAACTTGTCCGTGACCCTCTGAAAAAAACTTTTTCCTCTTTGTTTATCCATGGAATTTCTTTCCACTTCCTTAACAGCAACAGAGAGAAAACCCTTAAAACTAAATTAAACGAAAAACAATCACTCGCAACAATAAAATCCACATATTACACTTGTTGATTAAAGAAAAACGAGACGGTGAAGTATACAGGTTAATACATGCCAAGCTGCACAAAACCAATGGGATGAGCTTAATCTTATATCTAAAGTATGACGTTCATAAAATCCTACGTCACTAAAAATCGGAAAATTGGTACAGGAACACCCACTGGCTATGCCTTTCTATTGAGATGTTGGGAACTTAGTGCGAATCAAATAAAGTATAACCACGGATTAAAACAATGCAAAAACAGCATTCGAACGCGCCACAAAATACAATTACGATCTTATCCAGTATTCACCACAAACAAACAAAACGCCGAGATCAGAGACATGCTTTCAAAGCAGTGCTTTGAAAGCTCGCAGGTAAGTGACACATAAATGAAATAATTCAAAATCCTCCAAATTTCCTTCGGACTTTGGAAAGCATGATTCAAACCAGTTACTTTTTACCAAGCCGTTTTCAAAATTTCACACACTGATACAGTTTAAAAGGGATCAAGCTACACTTAGAATATTGTATTCAAATCCGTTAAGTTTTGTGGTAAGAACCCAAGCCCGAAACTACAAATGTTTAAATTGAAATACAGAAGGAACATTCTGGTTTGCATCTAGACAGCGCGAAAACTGCAGAGCATCAATCGCATCCCCAGTAAGTTTTTGCAAAGATCTATTTCAATACCTTTACTGTACCGATAATTCAATGCGTTGCGATTTACTACGGTTCCAGACAAAATTATTCCTTTCCAACAAGCATATAAAGAAAACTTTCTTACAGCAAGGATTCGCGTGCAACCCAGGATCATCAAAAAATGTTCGTTTGTGCAGAACAGATCTTTCACATTTGTACAGGGTCACTCACACACAATAAGAAAAGCAGTCGGCTAGCAAGAATTTACTTCTTTTATCGTGTCATGAAAGAATGTACATATGAGTCTAAAGATCAGTGGTTCCTAACCTTTTTCCTACACTATCACTCCGGATGATGACATTGTGACCCAGAAACATTTTCTCACAAAATGAAACCAATTGGAGAATACGGGTAATTTGTACGTCACTTTGGTTTATTTATGATTGAAACAACGATTGTTGATAACTCAAGAAAAGGTGGAAATGCACGATTATCAGGTATGAGTTTTACCAGTAGTTTTGTTCACAAATTTTGCACGGTTTCCCTACTTTTCGTGACCACCTTGTGGGTCATGGACCATAGGCTAAGCATCACTGGTCTAGATGCTATCCTTTTACATGAAACTACACGTAGTTGCTCTTTGCTACCCGTTTTTTTTTTTGCACAACAAAACTGATTTCAATTTAAGCAATTTTAACAGAGTGTTTACAACAGGACAATCAATAACAACCATCAATCATATCAGTTAACAAGATTTATCTAAAAACCATATACTTTAAAGGTATCCCTTAAAGCAGAGGTGGGCAAACTACGTCCCGCGGGCCGCATGCGGCCCGCCGGCACTTGCAGAAACTCCTACACATGTAGAATTTATTTATGAAACATTTACTATTTTCATAAAAACTCAGAATTTTATGAAAATAGTTTGTTTCAATTCTAACTATAACTGTATGAACAGCATTAAATGTACCGAGTGTGAAATATTAAATTGTTTGTAATATGAATATGTGGTTGTTTACACACTGAATAAATTTTCCTACTTTGTAATGAGAGTGTGCGGCCCTCGGCTGCAACATTTTTTTAAAATGTGGTCCTCCGTGCAAAAAGTTTGCCCACCCCTGCCTTAAAGAGATATATCTTCAAACAATTATAAGTATAAAACAGCGGACCCCAAACTTTTTGGATGCTGGGCCAAAATCGCGACCTTATCAGTGTCCGCGGGCCGGACTGTTTTGTGCATTGAAAAAACAAAACAAAAAGCTACACACATAACATTAGACACGTTTGTATATTCAGCTTGTTTTCTTTGTTTGGTAACATGTTTGCAAAGTGACTTCTGCAACTGCTTCTATTGTTGCATAACAGTTGTATATTTGGTTCCATGCTTGACGCTGCAATACGTTAATTGCTTCTACGATTTTCAAGAACCGTGTATACCTCACCCATCACTGACCAGACAGCGCAGACGTAGCTGCACCTAAACGTCGAGACCAAGACTTCGTCAAAAAGCCCGAGACTCGAAAATTTGCAGATTTTGCCGAAATGTTTCGAAATATTTTCAAAAGAGTGTCATCACCAACTTCGAAGTTGACATTTTGCGAATTGTCGGCATTTTTCCTATTTGCTTACTGTATGTTATTTCTTACCTGCACACACAACAGACAAAAAGTATTTCAACTTCGAAGTGGTTGAATTAAACAAGTTTTACTAAGTCAAATCGTTGCAGTATTCAAAGTCTCAAGACAATAGGTTTGAGACCGAGATCTATAGTCTTCAAGACCCAGACGAGACCTGAAACCTTCAAGACTGACACTCGCAGAAATGGGTCTCGAGACTACTAGGCGTAGATGCAGGCAAATTTTTGGGAGTGGGAAGTATTTTTTCCCGAATTTACTCAAACTTACCCGAAAAATTTGACTCTAAAAAATAGTTAAGACATTTTTGGAAGCCACACAAAAAGGTCGTCATGTGTATTTTGGAAAAGAAGTCAAATTCGGACATATTTCGACAGTCAGTTTCATTCATCATACAATAAGAACAAAGGTTTCAAAACATCTGTGGCGAAATTTTGCTGGATTTTGCGCGAATTTTTAGAGATTTTGCCAGGATTTGTGACAAATCAAAACCTTGGGGGGTGCGCTTGTACCCCCCTGCACCCCCGCCCCCTACACCACTGTCAAAATTGACCTCGAGATCAAGTATTGAGACTCCATTACTGTCACACAAGGTAGGCTATTAAATGCTGGTACCCAACATACTCGCTTGCAATTAGCATGCGGCATAGGTGTAGCCAGTTAGGGGCACAGTCAGTGCCGGATTTATTAAGCCTAGGACCTCAAGATCCAAGGGGGTCTCCAACAAACTGTGGTACGCATAAGAGTCAATGACCTGTATATGATCATTCAGATTAAACTTCGTCACAAATTTATGTCTCAATTATTAGTTTTCACAAAACTTAGTTTAATTCAACTTTCGTGGTGATAACACCAGAGCCTTCCAACGAGTTTCCATGAATCTCAATACGATGGTCGGTCAAGCCGCATCCCAACTATTATGTTTATATACTCAAAGCACACTGGCTGCGTCCTGCGTTTGCTGGACCGCACCGATCGTGACGTGTGACTCTATCAAAAGAACTTGTGGCTGTTCATGTTTAAAATGCACCTGATCAGTGGCATAAGTGACGGGTGGCAGGGTTAGCCCCCACCAAAAAAAGCTCCAAGCCCCCCCAATTTGAAACATGAAACTTAGTTGAGTTTTTGTCATTTTTTTTATAAATTAGTTGAGTTTTTGTCAATTTGTAGAGTGTCAAGCCCACCCCGCACAAACCCAAAGCCCCCCCGCAGAAATGCAAATCCTATTGAAAACTTTCTGGCGACGGTTCTGGAGCCACCACCACCCCTGTCAAGCTAAATGTAAAATCCGGGCCCCTACCTCGCTTGCATTTGGTACTTACTATTCTTTTGCTTTCAGTAGATTGTTTTTTTTGCGTTTTTCGGAATCTTTTCCGGTGATTTCGTGTTTTTGTATAGCCGTTCAATACCGGATTTGCTATTGTTTCTCAACTATTTTCTGAGCGTTAGCCAGTGGGCTCCCGTCAGCCAAGTTTCCCCTTGCTCAAACCTCTAGCTACGTTACTGCACCTGATCAAAGCAAGGTTGTACTGCGGATAAGAGACATGTGTAGGGCTGGCAGCAGCATCCTACAATAAAACATAGTTGTTTCTTAGGTGGCTGAGCAACACAGTAGTTTTGTCAGCGTTGTATCGCGTGAAGCTCGATTGGTGCTTTTGGATGTAATTTTTTCCATTTGAATTTTCTCCAGTAAAGTCATTCAGAAATCAGATTGTTACTGAGCACTGGCGCAAGTTTGTCTTGCTGCCTTGCTAAGCAAATCAGAGAAGATCTTGATGATATTGAATAGCAAGCAAAAGCCACTTTGGCAATTGGCAACCACAGAACTCTTCCCCGAGACAGGGAAACAGCAAAAAAATGACAAAAGCGCGTTTGGGTCTGATGCCTTAGATTAGTGGTTCTTAGTTTA
>JGI24021J15306_10004165_pt1 | contig 16683 bp, 7 predicted proteins | sample Ectturendosymbi1_FD_15306 | JGI IMG/M metagenome (IMG submission 15306) | reverse complement strand
TGTTTTTTTGCTGCTACAGTGCATCAATTTATCCAGTTTCCACGTTTAATCTGTTCCTAAACGAAACTAGAATTTCATGTATTTAGCCAACTGTAGAAGTGGCAGGTGTCTAGCTGTCCTGCATAAAATTTACAAAACTCAGTTTTGTTTTAATGATGTTCATCAAAGAGGCTGTCTCAGCTCCAGCAGTGCTGGCTGCAGAAGTTGTCAAAATTGCACCCAAAACTCTATAACCAGAAAATTGCCCCCCCTTCTACAGCTTATTCCGACGCTAATAAATACTTGCTGACCTTCAAAAAAGAGTACAATTTCGCACTTGAATGTTTTCAAACTAACATCATAACGCGAAGAGACTGGAACAAAGACTGGTGAGGGCTGACATCCAACTGCTTTTCATAATACACGATTTGCAATCCATGTATGTTTACAAGTCCAGACCTATGTTTATGTTTAGTTGTTAAGTGGTTGTAACACGCATATGTGTTAATGAATCGCAACAACATGTACACAATTTTTGTATCACAGCGCAACCGTTTTTTTGCAGTGAGACACCAGCGGGATGACACACCGGCTCGTGTATTTTATCGGAGGACTTATGTCTCTTCTTCCAACAGGTAAAATGGAATGAACCATGTGTAAATTGTAGAATGTTACTTTCTCTATGTAACAGTCCAAAGTTACACTTTTATCTTCAAACGTTAATCGCTGGAAACAGCTGTTTACAGGAGGTATCTTGCAAAATGTCGGTCTATGTGTCTCAAACTAAACCTGATAAAAAACAATTTGTATTAAAACAATGCCCAAAGCAGCTGCTCTTTATCAAGTACATACTATTTCTTGTGAAAAGTTTGCAACATTTTCTCACTGGTTTCTGTTGAAATATTTCAAATGGTAAAACGGAGCTATATCCAAGTGCCTTCTAAAAAAATCTGAAAAAACTTGCTACTTATCCTGCCAACTTTTTCATCCTGGAAATAATTGCCCTTCTGTTGGGACATTTCTTCACCAAACGGTGACCAGCAAGATTTTCCTTTGTATGTTACACAGGTGCCCCAGGCACATCATAATTTCCAACTGAAATTTGAAAAAATAGTTTTTATATTATTTTTATTCTTGGAAGCAACGCAACTTGTTCAAATTTTGTTTCTAAGTTTTCCACATTGCCGGACTGAAGGATTTGTTATTGGCATGGGTTTAAAATTTCAACGTACGGTATGCATTCTGGATGATTCGGTTCCTCGTTTTATATCCAGATTTATTAGCTTGGTGAAAACTGGTTGGAAATTTTGGCTGCATTTGTAGAACTTTTTTAAGACTTCTTAAAACAAGAGCTTCTAATCATTTTGAAAGTTTACCCAAGTCCTGCATATTTGCAAATTTTTTCTGTGTCATATGTATGCTGTCAGTTCCATTCTTTCAACTGTCGTGGTGTGGCGGTATTTTCGTGGTAATCATAAACGAAAGCAATCGATGATGAATGCTAAAGAAGTTAATGGTATTCCATAATCGATGCATAAATTTATTTCAAAATTTAAAGCGGAAAGCGTGAATAAGATGTTATCTACAATCAAATCAAGATCAATTTTGCAATTTTAGTCACCTGCGTCTTCGATGTTGATTGTTTTCTACGTTCATTAATATTCGTCTAACAACCTTATTAGCTATTACTCTATAGAAAACGCATGCCAATGACCGTTGATTTTTTCGTTTAATGCTGAATCTTCATGGAAACACGCCGCAGCGCTGTGCTTCTTCCCACTATTTCCGGCCAGGCATGCCAGTACATGTGATAAAAATCCATGTACGCATAACTTTTAGAATAGTGACCATTTAAGTTTGACAAACCGCACTCACGAGGAAACCACCAGCCTCCGTTACGCCTTGTCGGACATTTCCGATACGTGTTATCATTGTCAGTTGTACTGAAAACCACACCACCAGGCATTGACGCTCTATTTGAATCTATATATGTCGCAGACCCGTATGCAGAGCCCAGAGCAGAAATTCGGTATTGATCTTCAGCTCCTCTAACAACAAATTTGTCTATTTCTACGTATAACCGTAGTCCGTCCCAATCTTCAAAATCAATTCTTAGACGCGGTGGTTGTATTCGCTTGACTTTGGCTTCCGAATACAGTTGTCTTGTCACTGAAAAAATATTTTCCAAACCAGCCCAATGTTCTCCATTCAGAGTTCCAAATCCTTTTGAGTATTCGTTCCACTTTCGATCAAAATTCACAACACCATTAAATCTCTTTTGAAAAACAGCCCACCCTCGCTTGTTGGTCAGTTCACTCATAGTGTCCATGTCGCAGTAAAACAGTCCGAATCGGTACCCTTGCTGGAGCCAAAGAAGATAGATACCATTATTTTTGTATCCACGTAGGTAGGTTTCCGAACAATCTATCAAAGCAAAAAGCGTGAGCAATTTGTAATGCACTTCGGTCGATTTCGCAAGCTTGGTACGGTGATCTCGCAAGCACGCTTTTAAAGCAAAGCATCTTTTGGCAAAGAGGAGTCCTTCAGCAAACTTTTAACTAAGAGACAAATTTATGTGATAATAATTGTGAAGATTCTTGACGCGATGCAGGCAGTGCCGGCCTTTAGCTGATTGGACCGATTGCTTCCAATCTGGCCCCGCGCCGAAGGGGGCCCCGCGCTTCACCTATACGAGAACTTACGCAAACTTAAATTTGTCTCTTAAACTTAAAATCTCAAACTTTCAATTAAAGCTGCTTGTAGGTGCGGGGCCCAAAGTATTATTAAAACGTGGGGCCCGTTTCCAACGAAAATAAATAAGTTTTTTACCTGCCCTCAAACATCTTAATTCTTTTCCAATCATAAAAATGGTTATTGTTTTTCGGCAATGTGTAGCCTCGTTTTTCACTAGCAGCTATAGTTAAGGCAGAGAGGTTAAGTTTTGAAGCTGTTTTCTGTTTCAGTTACAAACGTTTCGTATTTGAGAGGTTAAGTTTCAATAGTTGCTGCAAGGTACGATTCGATAGTTAAACAGTTACAGTAGTTGCTGTGTCAACAGGAACAGTACTGGTGCTTGTTCTCTGAAGGTTAACTTTAGTTCGTAATTGCGAATGTGTACTGCTTGGTCAGTCTTATTCAATTTCACCATCTTAGAAATCTGATGAGGCAACCTGAGATCGGCGAAAACGTTTGAATTAAACCTAGTTTTAATTACGCTGACTTAAGACTATTACAGGCGTGCAAAAAATAACTGTTTCTTAAAAAGTAATAGAAAATTTCTTTAGCGAATATTAACAGTTACGCCTTTTGCAAATTAAAAGAAGTGTTAGGGCCACCTCCTTCGAGGAAAAGGAAATGACAATTATTTTTAAGCGAAATAAACCTCATGTTCTTGTGATGAGATTTGCATTATAAATAAAGTACTGCCGAAACCAAGGTTATGGTTTCATTGTCACACATATTGACGTCGTAATTTCTGAGATATAGTCTAACAAATTGGAAGTTGCCAAAAGACTGAAAAGATGCATAGGTGGGACGACTTTTGTGGAAGTTTTGAAGGCTGCTGAAATACTTTCTGTGCTTAAAAATTTTTGAAAAGTGGTTTATAGTTATTGGGAAATTTGCAATTATTTTATACATTTCTTTCGAGTTAACAGAGAAAAAAAAATTTTCCTTCTCTGGGCTATTCAAAACCTGCTCTAACAGTAGGGTTTTGCTCTAATCGGTGCTTTAGTGATTGGGGGTTTCACTGTAACCATTATACAAGAGTAATTTATACAGTGATAGGCAGGTTTTCTACTGGTGTTTTGTTTTTTGGTTTAACAATCGAATTTGGGTTATTCATGTAAAAATATATATTTTTTTCTGCAGCTAAGATAAATATCATGAGTGAAAGACCAAGAGGCATAGGCCGAAAATGTTAAGTGGCAGTCAAGAGAGGGCTAAAGCTGGCAAAAGGTCAAAGCAGAAAAAGGCGCGTTGGACAAGTATTTTAACAGAACTACCTCAAAAAAAGCTCTAGAAGAGCCTCGTTATAGTGAAGATGGCGACAACATGGGAAGCCGGCGTGATGATGTTATGTAAGCCGGCGTGATATAGTCGAAGTGCAACTTTTTGTACGGAAAGTGAGATAAGTCATTTCGAAATTGTTGAGTTTGGCAACGAAGGAAGCTGGCTTCCCACGTTGTCGGAAGCTGAAAGGACGAAAATAAAAAATTGGCCGGAACCATTCGATTCAAACGGCTCTCCTAATGGCCAGGTGTCATTGGTGGGAATGTTAGCGACTATTTAGCCAAAAAAGAACTACCCACAATCACAAAAGAAGCTTTCCCCATAAACGCGAGTGATGGGACGCGGTTTTCTAAGTTCCACTCCAAAAGTACTATACCGAATGGTGAAGCGGTATATTGTCCATGGCTAATATGCTCGGTATCGAAAATATAATGTTGTACTACTACTGCAAACTTTTTAACTCTGTATGAATGGGCACTCGCGCTACACCCAGTACCTCCTCTCTGGAGGTATATTTGAGTGTAGTAACTTATGGATTTATTGGGTGTTGCGGCATTGTCCGTTGAAGTCTCTGTTGGAAAGGTGAAACAAGGGGACATGCTCTAGAAAGACTAGACCTCGTCCTAGAGCCTTGCTCTTTCACATCAGCAATTTCTATTATTTTGACTGGATGCCCCCCTCAAAATTTTCTGCACACGCTATTGAATGAGGGCAGGGATATCTAGAACTCCTAGATATCCCTGAATGGGGGCCCCGCAAAAGTGCTTCCAATCGGGCCCTGCGCTTACTAAGGCCGGCCCTGGATGCAGGTATATGGTCGTTCAACGTGAAAACTACGTTTTACCTCTAATCGTCGATACAGAATGCTTTAACATGAAATAAGGTGAAGTTTGGTCCAAAAATACACCTAAACAACAAACTGAGTTGTGTTTCCAATATATTCTCGGTTTCTGTTTCACTTGAATTTTTTGATGAAGTCAACTCCGAAATTGTACTAATGTCTCTTTGCTCAGCAGATAGAAAATTGGAGTTAATGATGTTTTGAAAAATCCTCCACAAACCATTGTTTGAATGGTGATTTTTAATTCACAAACTGTTACCTTTTCCTACGACGCGTTTTCACGAGCCACAAATAGCAATGACCACTGTAATGTCATTGGTTCATTTTTTAAATTACGCTACATTTTTTAGTTCCTGAAAGATTTCTCGGCTATATTGTGATCCAAGTGCAGTTGGTAAATTCGTACCTATCACGTTCCACTGCATTTAAAAATGTTTAGTTAATGAATAAAAATGTCTGAAGCTGAAAAAATCCACAAAGTGCTCTACAGAATGTTTGCATGAAGATTCTGTGATAGTTTTGAATACTTGGCTTGATATTACAGCAGCGTCATCGCTCAAGTACACACACTTTTGAAATATTAAAATTAATATATTTGGTTGTTGTGTAATTCTTAAACGTTTAGCAAAATCTTAACTACAAGTTTGATAAGTTTCACCTTACAAATTCTTAAACTTTTCTATTCAAGCGGAAACCACACCAATTCCAGAAACCAGCATCAACATGAAGCTCACCCACATGCAAAATTAAGCAACGCAATGCATGTTTTCTTGTAGATGAATGTGGAAATAGGAATCAAGTTTTCAATAGGATATAAAACGTCGGTTTTTCAAAAGTGTATTTGATCGAAAAATGCCAAAAGTAAAGACAAATTAAACCACATAGACAAATATAATTCGTACGTAAGTGTATTGTGTAAGCAAACACGTAACTACGCAGCAATAACTTTTGTTTTCAGTAAACGTTTTCTGTGCAAACGTTTGTCACTTTTGCAAGAAATGTTATTTAGCAAGGTATTTAATAGCCATGGGTTGAATTGTGAGCATGAGGTTACTGGCGCTTGGGTATTGAATTGAGAGATACGCAATGATCATATTTATATGACTTACTTTAGGTTGACAATGCCATCTTAAATTGTGAACTACGAAAGAGTATTTCCATACCTGTCAGCCTAAAAGTAAGACATTTTATGCTTAAAACGTTTTTAATAAATCTGCCCATTTTTCAAATTCATTCATTGTAATTCTTCATTTTGGCTCGAAAAAATGTTTATTGCTGTCGTGTTACTCTGTCACGATATTTGGAGTAATCCAGTCAACAGCTAACAGCAATGATGGATGTTTACAGAGTCTTTCAACAGCCTTTGCTAGTTTGCAGACAGAGTTTGGAAGTGTGTTCCCTTCTTTTTCAACTGATTTTCATTCTGTAAGGTGGTGAATTAGAAAAAAATTGTCTGGCTCACGCTGCTTTCAGTGTAAAGAAACTTACTTTCGCGTTACTGCTTTCAGAAAGATACAGTGTGTGTCTAGGTTTGGGTGGTTTCTGCAGACACTCTTGAAGTTTTAACGGTACGTGTAGGTTTTCAGTCAAAAACTTTTGACCCTGTTCTGCAACTCTCTTCGGCAGTGTTGGTTAGCTTGTGAGTAGTATTCATTTTGGGAAAGATTGGCTAAACATTTAGAAAATTGCTATTAAGCTTACTTAGGTTTTGATTCGCGTAAAATTTATTTGGACCCTGTCTATAAAACGATCTTGCTCCGCTGTTCAAAATGTCTTATTCTGCGCAGCTGAAGTTTCATGTAATGCAAACAGCACCAGGCAAAATCGAAATTTTCTGTCCTTGGAGATTGGCGGGCAATTGCTAATACACCTTCGTAAGTTCTTAATCCTGATCAGAATACGACTAATTATTTGAGTTTATATGTTGATGTTTTAAAACCTTTCACAAACTTTATGTGGATCTCAAAGACCAACGTTTGGAGTCTTAGCTTGGTAAAGTTTTATCAGGTATTACATTACCGGTTACCTGCCTTTGTTCATTAGTTGTTGCATTACAAGCTGCTTCCTTGTGACTTTTTCCTTCATGTACTTCGTTTCAATCATCTGCTGCGTTGGAAGACACTCAGATGGCAAGGCATGTTTGTAAGTAAAGCTTTGGCTAAACTGGGCCAGATAATATCGGACCGTTTTGACCAGATCGAGTGCTGTGACAAGCTGCGTTGGTACATCAAGTTCATTAATTTTTGCTCCAAAACTAAGCAAGCTCATGAAAAGCAGAACTATCAAAGGATAAAATAATATCATCGTTTCAAGCCTGCAAAATTTACATTAAGCCCTGCACAAAACCAAATGTGAGCTTTATTGCATATTTAAAAATACCATCCGATGACAACAAAGTTATTCTGGAAATATTTGCTCAATTGGTATGTGCAAGGTTGCACCAAAACTATGTCAGTTTGACTAGCCTGCAATTATTTAACAAGTTCATTTAATTGATTTCTTCTTTCAGCTTCATCTCAATCTGTGACGGTGACGTATCCTTCAGGTGAAATGCGTTTCCCACTGGAAAGTTGGTGCCTAAATCAATCTCAGCCTTCTTCTCTCACATGGAATTTTCCACAAATTCCATTTCGGTTTCTCTTTCTTGCTGTTAAACGTTTTAATATAAGGTGGGCATTGTCTTACGTGGGTAATTTTTCACAAAAGTGACCACATGCTGTGGAAGTGTGTTTGTTTGGTTTAACAACATTTGCTCTGGAACCTTATCACTACAGAAAAACTTTTACTTTTGCTTCAGCTGTAGCCAGTAACAACATTGAAAACTAAATATTCAAAACTTGAATTTGTCTTGTAATTTGTTTTTGTGGACTAGCATTAAAGTTATATACATTCACTCTTGGATCGTAATATTAAACAAATTTCTTTGCTCAAAAGGTGTAAGAAACGTGGTGTGGTGCACATAAGGTATCCACACGATTTGGTCATTCCAAAAAGTATCCTTCTAATTACCCAATTTTTCAACCAGATTAGAATTGAATCACTAAAAATTGAAATGGTTAAGTAACACATTGCTTGTTAGCAAAGAGCATGTCTTTGTCACAATGCTTGTTACGAATTACTTTCTCTCATGTAATGATTTTCATTAAACCTTGCTTATTGTTTACGGTGAATAACAGCGAACTGTACAGTTCGCATAAGCGTGCGAGACTGGGGTCTGAATGTTCAGGTCAAAGTAAAAAAATCAGGACCGAGAAAGCAGCGGGAGTCGTCGAGTTGAACGTTTAAAAATAGAATTTTTTGGGAACAGAAGCACCTTCGGCGCCGGCGTACGATATATTCGTACTTGCTATTTGAGCCACTTTTCTTGCGTCACTTTGCACCACCATAACTCGCCAGCCGATTGAGCTAGAGAGCTGTTCAAACCCTGCAAGATTTGGAAAAGTCTTCTGGTTTAGATTTACAAAAAAAATTAGTGTTAAAAAATCTAAACAAGGAGACTTCAAAAGAATAAAAATCTAAACTAGAATTGGGTGTTAACACCCAATTGTCAGAGGCCAAAGCAAGTTGCGTGCCTAATTTGTTTTGGGCTGACGTAAAGATTGGAGCCAAGAAAAATTTTTTGAAACCAAACTTTTTGAACTTCACACTTTTTGAGGTCTATACGAACAGCTTTTTTTATTTGCTATTTTGTGGCAAAGAATACGCATTAATGCAACTTTTGTTTGATTTTGATACCGAATCTAGTCGAAATAAACTGCTTACACGCAGATGATAATTTCACTAAGCAACTTACCTCTTATCAATGCTTACTGCTTACCTAAAAATATTAATTTTTCCAAGAAAATTGTTTAACCCAGAACGCATGCTTATGGCTTATACGCATATTTTGCAGTTGTACTGCTGGAAATATGCTTGTCAACAGTAGTAGTTCCACGTCCACTTACTGCGGAAACAATGATCTGAAAAATTCGTTTTACGATCACTCAGTCAAGGTACAGTTCAGCACTTCAAGCTGTGTCAACGAATTCAGAATTAACTACTATTACACAAGTGAGACTTAATTTCGCACTGCGCTTTGAAATACGCAACGTCAGTTCTACTTTCCTATGAGCTACAGCTACATTTTTTGTTTCAGACATTCGACTCGCTGTAGAACCAGACGATCTTGTCATAAGCACAAACAGCCTCATTTTCTTGAAAACCGTCATATTCGCTACTTCATCGAATGAAGTTTCTGGTATGAACTGTGAGTTATTTTTGAGCAATGGTACAAAACTTGCTTTGGCGAGCAACAAAAGTCGTATACAGCTGGTCCATGATTTTCCGGCAACTTACCATTATGCCATTGAGTGTACCTCAGCATCTACTACTACTAAGCCAACCTCCGAAGTGGAAGTCAATGTAGAAGACAGCTTCTCACTGGCTTCTCTACAAATGAACTGCTTCAGCTGCAGCGGAAAATACCTCTCCGACCTGAACGTCACCTTCCAACATTTTTACATATTTCCTGTTAGGTATATTCTAGCAGTAAGGGACATCGATTTGTTCAGCCACACCAACAGATTAGACAGAAATTTATATCTTAACAATTCTTTGACTAACGTAGATTTTTCCCTGCCAGTCGCTCATCAAGCTGCGTTGGGGCCAGGAATTCATGCATCAAGTATCACGCTATACAACAACGTCTCTACAACCAGATCTTTTTTGTCTGTTACGTTAAACCAAGCTTTATCCGATTTGAGTATTATCTGTGAAAGATACATCGGAATATTTCCTAATGACTTTACCATCAACCTTTCGCTTAAATCCGGAGCACCCGCTGAAGTGTCCGTCACGCTCTATCGCGGTAATACCTCCGTGACGGAAGTTATAACGTCATGCTCAAATGCCTCCCACTGCTCAGATTTTGCAACAGAAGTCCAGTCGCCGAAATCGTTGGGTGTTTACTGGATTCATGCAGTCGCTACCAATGGCATCAGTTCTGTAAATGGCACAAGCGGTCCGGTGGAATGCGTTCCCAAGGTGTATGACGTGTACCTTAAAGTGAATAATGCCTTCGTTGGCAGAGAAGTAACGGTTGAAGCGTTTGTTCGTGGAGATTTTGGAGAGTTCTTCATGAACTTGTTTGTGGACGGTAAACGATTTGCCAATTCTTTCAAAATTACCAGTTTCAACCATACGCACAACGCGAGGTTGCCGTTTGATGGGAGGAAATACACTCACGTGGAACAAGCTATAATGTTTCTCAAGAGCGGTTATCGCAACCTTATCATATCCGTCAATAACACGAAACAGGTTTTTAATTTCTCAACAAGAAGTCATGTGCGAAGCCAACAATCGTGTTTTCAAGGAATTAATATTCGTGGAGGTTCCACTACTACGGTATTTGGTCCTTTGGATGTAGGAAAGTACATCATATTAAGCACAAATACCACAATCTCTTGCTTGGAGGAAACAAAGGTTTCATACAAATGGAGATTGTTTAAAATAAAATCTCTGTCTTCAACGCCAAAGACCAAGAACGAGATAACGTTGAAAGCAAGCCATTCAGAACTCGTTTTTCAACGAAGTGATTTGGAACCAGGCATCTATTTGATTTTCGTCACAGTTTTCGAAAAAGGTTTTTCTAGTGCTTATCCACCACTTCTAGAGGAGGAGGAATTTGCAATTTTCAAAGTTGGTCGCAAAACATTAAATATGTACATCAAAGGAGGAAAGAGAAGAGAAATTGGTGAGTGTTTGTGTTCGCAATACAAACGACTACATACCTACAACAATTGGTAAAGGAAACGCTGAAAACAAGGTTTTATAAAAATTTTACTTTCACACAAAGCGAGGGTTTGTCATTTGCAGTTGCAGTTATCATTGCATTGTGAAAAAAACTCAAAGTGGAATTTGGAAAGGAAAGTCTGTGTAACTCTAAGCCAGTACTGTGCAGCTATAACTTACTTCGCCTAAGATTGTGCCCACCTCAGCAAAAATATTGACTTCAATGACTTTTCATTTTGTAACTGAAAATTGACTGGATATTAGAAAATGCAAAATTCTTTCTAAACCGCAGTCTGAGTTTCTTTCTTGCACTTCTGCACAAAAAACACTACTTAACTCGGTAAACGATTTGAGTTAGCGGCCATATATATTGCACAAGACTGTTTACATTAGCTTAAAAAGCCCTAATGTGAATTCTAATAAAATCTGATAAGTTGTTATTTGAAGTTAATTCTTTGAAGATGTCTTGGTGTCACTTCAAATAACGTTTTGTGCATTTTGATTGTTTGAATTAAATGAAGATAGATGAACATGCCCACAATCAGATGATCCATGTGCGGAATAGCTACAGTCAATCGTGTTCCAGTTTTACGTTTTAGGTGCATGGTATGTCTTTTGTTTCAAATCTGTTTTTAAATCTTAGAGGAGGAAACGGGACCTGCTATGTATCGCCATAAAAAAGAAGCGTAATAACTAAGTTATTTCTGTAATGCCAGGTGGAACGCAAACGAACGTACTGCTTGAGGCATTGCTTGAGAATGGTGCCCAAGGTGTTTGGTACGATTGGTTCTGTACCATATCACGCCATGATTTACCTGCTGATCCGGAAATCGGAAAGATTTCTCGAAAAGGTTTTTAGTGTGCAAAATATGCATATAAGTTGCTATTTTTTATTCCAACAGCAAGCGCGTTGAGTCGTAAATGAACTTCAATTTTCGTTTTTCATGCTTGTCATAAATGACTTTTAAGGCGTCAAGGTATATGACCGTGTTTTTTCTCATTAATAAACTGTCGAGACTCATAAAAGATAGTGAAGAGAAGCTGTTACGTCACGCGCGTTGTGGCACGTCGATCTCTTAGCGTGATTCGGAAAACACAAGTGGCTGTTGTGACATGCATTGAGCATGCACTCTGACGCACCTGCTTTCAACTAACCAGCCCAGCAGTTCTTTATGGTTACACTCACTTAATGGCAGTTCTCATCACACGCTGGTTATAACTGTTTTGGACATTTCGCGTGTTCACTGAACGTTCATCTCTTCACATCAGATCAAATGGATATCTTGAATTGCAGTAAAATGTAAAACTTGAAAACGTAAACGTTATGAAACACATTTGGTGTGACGAAAATGGGCCAAATAGATAATTGAAACGGAAAGAAACGTGGGAGAATAGTTTTGTACAGACGTTTTCTGCATCGAAGTTTTACCGTCTAGACTTACCTTGTACAGTTAGCCACTTTTCAAGTTTAATCGAAGTTCGAAATAACAAAACATTACTTCTACAGGTTCATGTTTTGACTTACAATCGGCGTGGATACCAGAAAATCACACAACCCTTGATATAAACATCACAACTTTGACAAAGTCTAAAAATTATTTTCTGAGGGTTTTTGCCACGGCTTCTGGATATGAAACCATTTTTGACGATCAAGAAATTGTTGTGCTGCCGCAGGAGGCGCCCGAGGTGAAGTTAAGGTGGGAAAAAATAAAAGCAATGTAATGTTAGCCATTTGTCGGTGCCCTTCGTATTGTTTGGATTTAAAGTTATAATCCGTGTGCTCTGTATTTGATAGCCATGAAGTTTAATCAACTTTCGTTTTGAATTTATTAAACCTAAGACTAAGATGAAGTCAAGGGATACAATTTTCTGTTGGCAATTTATGAAAGTTTAGTAACAGGAAGGCGAAATATTGTATGTAAAAGTGTTTAAAATATGAAAAAAGCTAGTGTTTTGCGCAATTTCTGTCCTTATTACATACTAAACTCAATAAGTGCCATAAGGTGAAAAAAAACGATCTCAGAAAATGTAAAGTTTCTCTTTCTTAAAAGTTAAACGAAAATTGTATAGATCCATGAAACATGTAAAGCAAATGCTTTCATAAAACTTACTTATTCTTTTCTATCTTTTATTTCACTTTAGGTGCTGGTCTAACTGTGGGAAAGTAACTATTGCCGGGGAGCCCTTGGTATTGCAACTAGAATGTTCCGAATGCTCAAATAGATTGTGGGAATTGAAGCGCGAAGGCTTTGTTACCACTACGATATGCAAAGATCAGGAATGGTGTGCAATTGACCTAAGCATTTTCAAAACAACGCCACGTGGAAGCGCAAGAGTAGTAGCAACAGGTTTGTAAAAATACTTTAAAGTTTCGCAGTAATAGACAAAAAGTCAATCATGTTTTTCTTTCACCAGGTGTTTCTGACAACGCAAAAGCTTCAATAACATTTGTCGTTAATTTTCTCTCATCACCCGAGAGTATTTGTTCAGTTTCCCCAGACCTTGGATATGCTTTCACGACAACGTTTAGCTTCAAATGCCCTTACGATGCCAAAGATAAAAATTCTCTTCAGTACAAATTTTTTATCCTTGAGAAAGGTAAATGCTTTTTATTTTATATTGGTTGATTTAGAAGCATGCACTTGCGTTTTCTACGATTTGATTTTTGCATGTATTTTTTTCCAAGAAGTCAGTTTTTTGTTACCAACGTCTTCCTTGGAAAATCTAGTCGCACAACCGAAATAGGGGAATTCTGAGATTTGAAACGTTTTCAGAAATTTCGATTTGTTTTATTTTTTGTCCAGCTTTTAAAAGTCTTGAAATACACAGTGTACGATTATCATGTTGATCTATCGAAAAATATCTAGTACATCTCATCTAATTTCGATAACTGTCTGTAAATTATATTTTAACCCCGTCTGCACTGGTCAACTAAAGCAGTCAACACATAATCACTAATTTCAGGAAAACTTGAAACGATTCTTCAGTACACGTACGCCAGTGATGTATATGATCTTGTGCTTGCACCTGAAAAAGGAACTCACTCTGCATCTGTTGTGGTTGAAATTTGCAATCAGTTTGAATCGTGCAGCAGGAACGTTATCAAAGTACAAGTAATTGATCTTGAACCAGAGACTGACGTCTCTGAATTGATAGAAGCGAACATCAAAGCAGAAAATTATCAAACGCTATCAAACTTAATTGCTTTCAGTTCCAGCAGAAGTTTGATCAAGGATGAAGTGGTGAGAGTTGATTTCTTCAACCCCATTTTTTTTCACAACAAAAAGTCGTTTTCTTTTTACCATGTGTTTGTTTTTGAAAGTACGTGATATTCATTAACATGATCTATCAGAAATATGCGCAGTTAGGCCGAAACCTATGGTGATTTATTCGTTATAGGTATGTTTTAATTGAATATTACAGTAAATGCAAACATCACGTTGCGCTCACACGAAAAAGAATAAAACAAATGATTTCGCATTAATTATTTGCCGCAGTTTTCAAAACTGCTGATAAAAAAAGAATGTGGCGTTGCGTTTGTCTCTGTTGTTTTTGTGTGAGAAATTGCCAAACGCCATGACCTTAATGAAACAGTAGGACTCACGCATATACAGTGCACGGTATCAAGGTTATGTAAACCACATACTGCTCTGATAAAAGTTGAACGCTGTGATGAAACGTTCATTATTGTAATAATACATTTTTCTGCAGCGATCCAAGGTTGTGGACGCCGTCAGTGATTTTCAAATAAGTTCTGCAGAGTCGGCGAAGCTGATATCCGACGTGTTGCAGCACGTGACCAGCGCAGAAGTGCATCTTTTGAAAAATAAGGAGGTAAAAATATGAGACCAGAAACTGTGTATGCAAAAAATACGATCGAATCACAACTGAGCTTCCTTCTAGAGTCGGTGGTTCCCAATTGGGGGTACTTGCTCCCTTGGGAGTGCGAGACATCATTCAGGGGGTGCAAGAAGCGTCCGTTTTAATGACAAGAAATTCACCTGTTTATTACTCTCCTGCGATTTTTTGTTTTGTTTGCAATGGATTATCGACATAAACGCGAGGCACGTTCAAACCTGTGTGTCACGATATTAATTATTCATGTAAACATTAACTGCAATACATTATTCATGTTTACGAGCTTGTGGTTGTTTTTGTTCGAACGAAATAGATATTGGCATTGCTTTTTGCGACGTGATAAAATGCTTTTCTGGACAATTCTAGGATAGTCTGAGCGTACATATATACAAGTGGATTCCGCATTTCATGATTCTCATTAAATACTGTATTTCTGAGGTTAATCGATCGCGAGAGTAGAGGAAAGGAGTCTTGTGCACTGCCATTCATATTTGAATGAATCTTTGTTCTTTTGAAAGTGTTTTGTTCATTTGGTGAGACGTGAAGGTCTGTTGCGTACTTGCGAGTGGAGATAATAATAGCTTTTCTAATTTCTGATTATCATCATAACCCTTCATCATGTCGAAAACAAAAGAAATAGAATGATGACTGCGTTCGTTTTAGTTTCACTTGCATCGGTAAAACTGAGGATTTGCAAAAGCGTCAGTGTGTGCTCTGTGAAATTGAAGCCATCTAAGCTGCAAGATCACTTCGACAACCGGCATGGTGGGGCCACTGTTATAGGTTATGATGAAAACTCTTTGCGAGCTAAAAGAATCCGTTTTGATTCTCGAGCAACCCTTCCAAAATTACGTTTCGGATCTATTGACGAACCACTGCTGATGGCTTCTTGCCAAGTAGCTTTCAAAGCAGGGTTGTGAAGCCGAAACTCAAATTACAGGCTCCGGCTCTGGCTCCAACTCCAGGCATCAAAAAGTTTTGGCTTCGGCTCCAAAGTGATTTGGTCCATTGAAAACCGATAACCATTCGGCTATAATATTCGTATAACTAGGCTAACCCACTAACTGCAGAGCTGCGGAACCGGCATCTAAAATTTCCGACTCCAAATCCGGCTTCGGCTCCACCATCTAAAAATTTTGGCCCCTGCTCCAGCCATCGAAAATTTCTGGGGCTCAACAGCCCTATTTAAAGTAGCAAAGTTTAAGAAACCTCATGCTATAGCAGAAAAAACATATTAAAACATGTGTATTAGAAATGGCTACAATGACTCTTGGAAATAACGCAAAAAAAGAAGGTTGAATTTGCGCCGCTGTCAAATAATGTCATTCAAAGCCGAATTGCAGATTTGAGATTGGATTTTTTGGAACAAGTTATCTCACATATGAAGGCAAGCCCCTTGAAAATCAGACAGGACCGCCGATGTTTCGAATTGCAGTCAACTTTATTGCGCTGATGTGAGGTATGTCCATGATGGTCCCATGAAGGAAAACTTTCTTTTCTGTGAAGAACTGAAAACAGCACCAAAGCTAATGATGCGTTTCAGTTTGTGAAAAGCTTCAGTCAGTTCTTTATTGTTTTCTAAAGCTCAGAACTATGAGAGTGAATGCTCCACAGCCCCGTCAGCGCTTGCTTTTGGTATATCCTGGCTTCTTATGTTTTGAGAATTTACGAAATAATTGCTGCTTAAGGCTGTGAAGCAATTGTATTTGTGCTGTTGTGTGCTGCTTCTGCATATAAAGCTGTTCAACCTGTTGTCAACTGATCGAGGGACCATTGCTACACGTGCTGGATGTGCTCCAGCGCGAGCTGGGTAGGGAAACGCCTGTCGCAAGGAGGGGCATCAGAGATGCTGCCGAAGATGACCCACGACCTAACATACTCCTGCTGAACACCGAGGGGCTTACTGCAAACAAGATCAGCGTTATTGAGCAGCTAGCCTACAACAAGGCAATCATCATCGTCCTAAAGGAGACCTGCTGCACTGCAGACAACGCAGTGATTCCCAACTTCCCACTAGCTGGGTCTGTTCTGAGCAGGAAGCACGGTCTTGCCAAGTTTGTTCACGAGCGGTTGGAATGGTCACTGGTCGATCAGTCTCCTGAGCAATCAGAGACCGAGTGGTTGTGCGTAGACGTCGCAGGATATAAGATCATTAATGGCTGCAAACCTCCGCGCTCGCGACTCACACCAAAGTCTTTCCCGACGACCGACGCCCCCACACCCCA
>JGI24021J15306_10004163_pt1 | contig 16684 bp, 11 predicted proteins | sample Ectturendosymbi1_FD_15306 | JGI IMG/M metagenome (IMG submission 15306) | reverse complement strand
CATAGACCAAAATGCCTTTGAAATGACTGAAAAAGTTACTTCATTGTGGTTAGAATGAGTATGACTGAAAATATAGGCTAAGTAACACTATTGTGGCAAGTTTTAAAAGTATATAATGAGACAAAAAATAACCGAAATGTTTCAGTGACCAAAATGTCTCACCATAAATGACAGAAATGTGTCAATGAAAAAAAAGCAGGATGTAGTGTAAAATTTCGCCCATCCCATCTTCCTGGGTGATGATGTCATCGATTGAAGATGGTGGTGAGAGAAGGTCGCACACCAAGTGACCAATTTATTTTGGTGATGATGACGTCACTAGCACATCGTCGCTAGCACAGCCTGTCATATTTGAAACCCTACATATATGTAACTTGTAAGGGCATTTATTTCACCTTGCTTATGTGACATACCAGTCATACTACAGTTAACATAGCCTAAGCATGAAATATTTTTTCAGGCAAGCAGAACCTCTTTCAAATGAATCATTAAATAATTATCTCCAAGATGTTTGTTTAATGGAAGTGGCTACAGAACTACCCATGGATCTTCTTCGGCAGTCACAAGAGTACATTAGAATCAAAATATGAGTTCGACTTGGGTTAAATTATTGGCAGTGGCTATACAGTAGATACGCCTGTGGATTTTGAAATTTGAAAACTTATTCATATGCCACCTGTGACGTAATAGTAATGCACGATGAGAGTGCAGTAGGCTTGGTAGAAACGAGTAGACGTAAAAGATAAGCCCTAACTGTAGGCATAGCCCTAACCCAGTTTTTTTTTTAAAGAAAATGTAAACATTAGGGACCTGGATTGGATCTGTAGGGACCCGATTTCTCTGATTCTAGAGACTGGATTTTTTTCTGATTATAGGGACCCGATGATAATTTTCTCTGATTCTAAGGACCCGAATTGGGTCCCTAAAATGCCTTAAAAAACCCTGCCCAAACCTAATCCTAACATGATTTACCTAATGCTAAACTAACCCCAAGCTGAGGCTAACCCCAACACTATCCTATCCTTAACCTAACCCTAAGGTAATGCTAACCTAACACTAACACGTAAAGGTAACAAGTAAGCCTGAAAAAAAGTAAAGAAAAAAAAGTAAAGTCAGCAAAGTGAGAGTCGAACCAAAAACCATTGGCATAGCAGCCATAACGCATAACCGCTACATTACGAGACCCACGCCATTTGAATGACAAACTGACCCTTTTAATTAAATATCGTCAGGCCAGGCGTATCTGTAGTCATTCCTAAATTACTTCATTTGTCTAAAAAAGTTAAACTACTATATGAATTATTAGGGCAACCAAAGGTGAATATGCCTTTTGTCAAAGTTAATGAGACTTGCACAAGAAATCAAATTTCATGCTGATGCCATGAGCTATTCCAAAAAAATTAGTTGGTCAAAACAAAGTCGAATTTTTTGTTAAGTTCAAATTTTCTTGAAACACAGTTTGTCTTGAGTCTTTTTATTGCTGTTAATTGGAAGTTTAGTTGCAATTTAAAAATATTATCTGTGTTCATCTGGGACTTCTAACATAACAATCATGATTATGTTATATATCATTATATTGTTTTTGCCACTGTTGGATGATTGAAGAATATTAACTACTAGGCTAGGTATGGTAGTAAAGCACAAAACATGGTCTTACAGTACTTGGTTTAGTAAATGCTCAATGCATTATGCATATAAAAACTTGGAAGGCAATAATGTGATGCATTCCTTGATGATTAAGTATAACAATGTAGAACCTTCTTAGTGACTTCAGGATATTTATTGACACAGATATTTTTCTTGTGCTTTCAAATTGATTTTCGCCAGTGGTTTACCTCTAGTATTGTTGGGTCCTTCACACGTTGATTTTTGTTTCATTTCAACAGAATACAATTGTTTTTAAACTTATTGTTGTAATTTCTAAATCTAATACATTGCTTTGTTTTCTGTGTTTCAGTTGCAAATGCAAGAAATTGATAGATCAAAATCAAGTCAAATTTTGTAAATTATGAAGTCAAAATTTTAAGTTTTTAGGTCAAGGAATTGGTTGTCCACTAATTAATGACTATTGTAGCATTTATGGGTTCATTCTGAATGTATGTACATAAAACCAACACCTATCCTTGTAAATAATATAAGTTTCCTTTTATCAAAGTGTCAATTTAGCCAGGCTAAATTATCCCGCTCTTGCTGATTATTCCTTATTCAGTGTGTGTTTTTCTACATTTGTTTCAATGTCAACATTTGCTAGCAAGCTTCATACTGGCTAACTTTTATACCTGCATCAAATACTTGAAACCAGTATACCTGTACAAATATATTGTGATGGATTCACTTGTGTACATCACATACAGTTGAATTTACAATTATAAAGGAGACAACCTAGCTTCTAAACCATGTTTCATTGCACATTATGTAGTGCAAAGAATTCCAAGTTGAATCGCGAAAGTATATAATCATTGATTATGGTTACATTGGTAATGTAATCGATTACATGTAATTTTTGGTCAGTTTAATCGATTACTGTTGACAGTTGCTATTGCCCNATGTCTGTTTCCCACCACTTGTTGTAAAGACAACGGGNTTGGTTNAAGACCTCTCAATGTCAACCACTCTTTAATTGTACATTCTCCTCTTCTTTTTTCATGTTGTTGGTAGATCTGTGCAAGGAACTTATCAGAATAAGACTGTAAGGTAGGATGGGTGATCCTCATGTTAAAGAACGTTTTTTCATAGTGTTCCACAATCCTCTCACAGAAATATCCAATCTTGCGTTGTTAGCAAAGTCGACCTTTATCTCAAAATTGTTTTTGTTGATTGGAAAAAGTGTGGGTTCTGTCTGAACATCTCTACAGACCTTTCTCATTATCTGTGCCCCAGAGTCTCTCACTGAGTTGTGCCTCATTGAAGTGTAACTGCTTGGTTTACATATAAGGCTGTGATCCACAGAGCTTGTCTCTCCACAAGCACTGTGGGTGGGTATGCTTTTCCTTCCATCCATATCTCATGCAGACGGCATCCATGAATTCTTGTTTGTTTAGTGCATACCCAGTGTCTTTAACTGTCAAGGCTGACAGCCAAGAAGATGCCCCTTTTTCCATTGCTCCTTTTATAAGTCATTGTGGCTCAGGGGTCAGTTCCTCTATACAGTAGTTCATTACAGCTATTTCAGCATTTTGTGTGTTTCTCTTGTCATATTGTGCTTTTCGTGTTTCTGGTATAATGCTGGTCTGAGGGGTTGTAATCAGAGATCGGCCGATATGTTTTTTTGGGGGCCGATACCGATATATCAGCCATTCATGGGCCGATATTTCCAAAATCTTTAAATCTTGTGTTCTGCTTCATTGTCAAAATTATAATGTATTCTATGCCTTACCTTTTTTGCAAAAACTTAAAATATCAGGATTCATGAGCTGAAATTTTTCAAATTGCAGCAATTTCAATATTTTACAATGATTTGTAATTAATCTGATTAACTTGTTAGCAAAGTATACACTATATGCAGTTAGCAAAGTATACACTGTATGCAGTTAGCAAAGTATACACTGTATGCAATGAATGAACACAGTGCCATGAATAAAAAAAGAATGTTAAAAATAACAAAACAATAAGGACAGAACACAATGAAAGAGAACTGCTTACAGTGCCTGCAACAAAAAAAGAAAAAAAACNTGCTTGAAGGTTGAAAGATGGTGAACAATGAAAAGGCTGAAGTACTAAACAGAGCATCAAGTTANGGAGGTTGATATTAGTACAATACTGTATTAATTTAACCATACCCCAAAATAAAAATTTTTCCAAAACAGCAGTAGCTTTTTTGGTCTATGATAGTATGCTTGTTAACAGTCACTGTACTACATTATAACTCTTGTGAAATTGTGTTTCACAAACCAGACTCTTCTGCAACTCAGTGGGTTTTCAATTTGAAAAGTCAATCCAAGTCTTAAAGAATGAAGTTGGGAATTTTGATGTAATGTAACATATAATAACTGCATGTCCATAAAAAAGCAAACTAGTTGCATTAGTTACTGCAATTGAAGTACTGGCATTGGTATGTGAAATGAAACACCTCAACTGATTTGTCAACACTCAATAGTTCCATCTCAACAGTTTAAGATTGTCATATACGAAGCAAAGTTTTTCTGCATTTTCACCAAGTAGCCTGCAGTAAGTTAGCTGGTCATCTACAATCTAGCCTAAACAAAATTATTTGTATTAAGCAGCAATAGGCTATAACTGATTACCACCCATCCGCCAGAAGTAAATTCCATAAGAACAAAGTCACCACGACAATAGCTAGCATGCACATGTGTGAATTACGCATCTGATGATTGTGCAATAATGCTGCGGCAGTTCTTATCCAATTACAAATACTGTGCTTCTACTGTAGCTTGCGTAAGTTGCGTTGTCGCAAACACTGCTTTTGCTGGTCGTGTTTAACAAACGGACAACAGCAGTTGTGATGCAACAATGAATACTGACTACCGTGCCGCTATTGGACTAAATGCCAGATCACCACTTCAACATATTTGTAAAAGGCTGGAGTAGCGTTTCCATAATTTGTGTGCCATATCGACAAACCAGCACGTTGCCACTTGCAACAGCTTGAATTGTGAGATCACAATTATCATTAACATGCCTTGTAGAAAATGTCTATTAACTTAACCCACAAACAGAACATTTTAGCTTGCGTACAATATAAATCAGCATGCTTATAGCCTAATGCATCAAGTTAACAAAAGTAGAATCCTTAAAAATTATGATGTTACGTGCAATTGCTTCACAGTGACAGTTGGCATCACTAGTGAGTAGCGATTGCATTTGTAGTAGTGATACTCATAACGCCACAAATGTTGCATGACATAATGCAATTCATTTTTCATGGAAGCATTTTTTAATTCATCTACACTAAACTAGACATCGATTGGACTTCTGCACCTTAAGTTGCAGTCACACTTTTCGTGCTGTGAAATTTCTCTAGAATTACAACGGGAGTTTATTCGTACATAACACCTGCACATGGTAGCATGATCTAGACAGCTTCAAGCATTGCAAAACTTCCCGATGATGCTTTTGTTGTGGCTGCGACAGCCGATGCATGCTCCATGATTAATCTTGTCCGCTTGTTTATGAAAACGCACCTGCTAGCATTGCTGCAAGATAACTGTTTCTTGCACAAGTTTTCTGGATGCGTGAGGAATATGACGGCGTTTTGTCAACACCTACTGCAGCCGATACCAATAATCGGTAAAACCTAAATATCGACTGATATATCAGCCAGGCCCACATATCGGTTGATCTCTAGTTGTAATCAAGATTGAGTTGGTCTGTTAGTTTAGCAGTGATCAGAAAGGAGTTCTCACATTCTGTCCTTGGCAGTTTCCTGAGGATTTGTCAGACCTAATCCACCATGCCTGAAAGAAAGAACTAATATTTGTCTTTCCGCATCACTTACCTTGCGTCTTACCAGAGCAGGATTAAACTGATCTCAGATGGCATTTTGCGGTGATTTAAATAAAAATCATTTGTGTCAGGTACTGTTCTTTGGAAATGAGTCCACCTGGATCTGGAGGATAATCCTTTGGTGAACGCTGAGTAGGCTGCTTGAGGATCATCTTGTGCATAATTTAAAAGCATCTGAATGTCTTTTATCCAATCCTCAACCTTGTTTTTAGTGTACTGTTCCCTGAATAATTCTGTCCCAATTATTGCTCCAAGGTGGCGTTCACTTTGGCCTGTGATTTTGATTTTAGGGTCTTGGAAAAGTTTTTGTGCGGATTTCTTTAGACTACTGTCTTCATTNCTCTTTGCCTCATAACTAATATTGTTGCTTCTCTCNCCTATGTGGATGCTTTGCCTGCTCATCTGCACATACCTCAACTCTTCACCCATTGCTTCTCCACCATCTATGTTGCATTAATGTTTGTTATGCATATATATACAGTGTTTTTTAAAGTGTTTTAGGGACACGATTCAGATCCCTTGAATTGAAAATCGGGTCCCTACAATCAGAGAAATTGGGTCCCTACAGGGCCATACCAGGTATCTAACATTTTTCTTTAAAAAACCCTGATATATATATATTTGATTTACCATTTGCGCTTCTGTGCTGTTATATTACCATTTTCCTGCACTTGTTTTCTTAACTGTGTTCATTTTGCATATGTTGCTTCTTTTGGGAGATAAAACTTTTGTACCTTCTTGTTATTCATCAAAAATACCTCATCTTCATAACGCTTTTATAACCAGAAGATGGCACTGATATGTGTATATTTTTACTTGAGCAGACTGTATCATATTATGTAAACAAGGATACACCAGTGTTTGCAGCTTTCTTGGATGTTTCTTAAGGCAACTATGTCCGACCCAAATGGCTTACTGAGCCAAAAGTCATGTCACTATCTCAACCAGGGCTGCATAATGAATGACATACTAACATTGAATGACTAACTTTATTCTTTGCAAACTAAATTAAGCTTAAACTAATACTGCATACTGAAAGTGTTTGAATCCAAACTGCAGTGGCAACAGATGTGATAAAAATGGCACTGAGGACCACCTGCATCAAAAATGTCAAATTGAAGATTATCAAAATAAGGACAGGTTATCAGAATGTATGCTTTTACTATAGCGAAAACCTAAACTGGGCCGCATGCGGGCCACTGGTTGGACATAGCTGTTCTAAGGCAGTTGACAGAACTAACCATAACCTGCTGTTTGTTAAACAAGTGAAGCGCAATGTACCCATGGTCATAGTAAGACTGCTGACAAGTTGGCATAGACAACAAACCATGCAAGTAAAGTGGGGCACTAGCTTTTCATCTCCCTTTGCTGTAACCAATGGGGTAAGGCAAGGTGGCTTCTGAGACCATATTTATTCACTGTTTACCTTGATGAACTCTCAGTCCAGCTGGGCTCAACAGGAGTAGCTAAACCAGGATTTATCAACTGGGGCCCTCGACCCCCCTTGGGGGCCATGAGCAGAGGCCTTTACTAAATAGCTCTGCTGTGATATTGCAAAACCCTGTTGATGAGCAGGGGCCACAAGTGTTGAGAGTCGTTTGGAGGGGCCACAAACGATGAAAGGTTGAGAACCACTGGGCTAAAACCAAAGTAGTACTGTCTTAAGTTTCAACAGGCATGTTTGCGAGATTGAGAATTTAAAAGTTGGCTTGGTGCTTACTGTATCCTCTTGCTGATTCAGGAAAAGCGTATTACAAAGGTTACAATGATATAATCATAGCACAACAATGTGAATTTAGAAGACATCTTCCTGGAAGCAGAAACACTTAGTTAAGGCTAAAGTACTTATTGTGGGTTNCCAAATGCAAATAACACAAAGTNATGAGTTACAAAGAACTAGACATAGAAAGTNAGGGCTGAAACTATATATGCACAGTTTATCACTGAGCTGAACATTGTTCTTTAAACACATGCCACCATTTGAAAGAGATGATCAAAAACTGTCTGTCATACAAAAAAGGAGGTGAGCTGCAGTTGTGTTGATCAGAATGTCGACAAAAACAAAAGGTAGTGTCTAAATGACTGTTTCCGGTTTTCAGTTTTGAAGGACTAAAACTGTATCCGGTTTTGTGCCAGATACAAAACTGAGTTGGAGGCATTTGGTTCACATCACTGTCAACGTGGTCACGTGGGCAGTGACTAGTGTTGCTGTGCAAGAGGACTAGTCAGCGGTGTTGGTACCACCAACTAGGGATGTACTACCAGGGAAGGGATCGGCCACCAGCATATGGACTGACTTGAAGTGTGACTGTTTGTATTGTACCACCAGCATAGGGATTGCTTTAGATCGGCATTTTGTTCCACCAAGGTAGGGGTTGACTTGAATAGTGGCAGTTTGTACTACCAGCTTGATGTATTCTAATGAATCAGTTTCTGAAACATGTGTCTTTCATGGAGAATGGCAACTTGTTTTGTTTTTCAATGTTTAGTATTTTAAAAAAGTCATTGTTAGTTGAACATAACACTAGGCTTGATAAACTTGTGAATAGCCAGACCAGCACCTAAGGTTTGTTTGTATCATTCTCTGCATCTGTTCATAAGAATCTAGTTTTCTTCATATAATATGCATTTCTGTGTGAATCAAGGTCATATTGCAGATGTATGGTTCTCCTGTTGCTTGTTTCAGATGCTTGTGTTTGTGCATGTGTCTGCATAGGCCAGGCTAATAGTGGAATTTTAATGGTAAACAAAAACTTCTTCAAACGAAATGCCTTGAAGCTTTCAAAGATGATTTTAGCAATCTCAATCACAAAATTTTTATTGAAGTTCCAATGTTCTAAATTTTTGATTGAAGTGCTGCTTCATAATAAATATTTTGTTTTACAAGATGCTTGTGGCAAAACACAAGTAGGGTACTACCATGATAGAACTCAAATTATCAGAAACAGCTGACACCCCTTTGCACAGGGAGAGTTAGGCAATTGAATTATTTCTAATCTCTTAAAGGCAGGGGTCTCTAAACTGGGACAAAATCCGGCCTGCAAAGTTATATTGACATTATCAAACATATCCTGAAACAAAACAGTACACAAAATGTCTGACCTTTGAACTGTTGTGTAATATCTTATGTGACCCTCTAAAAAAAGTTTGGAGACCCTGTCCTAAAGCAACACCATTAGCAATAAAATTAACAAGTCTGGCATTTTTTTCTTTCCTTTATCACTAGACACTAAAAGAAATTATGTCAGGCTTACATATTTTGTATATGTGTTTTTCAGCTTTTATAGGTGTGGATTAAAAAACAAGTTGTTTGATTAAGGTTGAAAACAAATCCATTATGTCTATGGTAAGCATTTGCACTTGGTAAACTTCTTGAAAGTAAAACATTTTCATTGTAGTTTATTTTTGCTGAATGCTGTCGCATAAATTTCAGATGATGTTTTTAATGCTCTGGAGTAGCATTTTTTATATTTCTATAAATGTTTGAACTTGCTCGTGTTATTGTCTTTAGCATGGAAACCAAGAAAATCTATCACCTCATATTGTGCGGCAAGTTTATAAGGAGTTTACTGCTCTTAAAACTGATCCAGTTGAAGGAATTCAGTTAACGATGAATGAAGATGATGTATCAGAAATTCATGCCACTTTGGAAGGCCCCCGTAAGTGGTTCTGTAGCTGCAGTTGCATGATGTGGATGGTTTTTGTTATTGATTTGTTATTTGTAAAAAACATGAGACCCTAAATAGAGATCTCAAAATTAATTCCAGTGTCTCATATGCAAAAATGTATTAGGTTAAGTTGTTGGTGGCCACACGCATGATCAAGTGATCCTCTTTTTTGTTCTATTCGTCTGTTTGATTCATAAGTACCATCATTGGAAGATGAATGATTGTCACAAAAGCGTTTCAGTTCTATGCATGCACAGTTACCGGCAGGTATCTATAGTATGCAAGCTGTTTTCCTATTTAATATGTTCTGAAGCTAAATATTACAAAGATAAGTCAGCTGCATGCATATGATAATGTGAGAGGTTATAAGCTGGTTGATTTCACCTAGCAAGTCAAATCCAACTTGCCATTGCCAACCCCTGCTCTAAACTGAAGTTTAGATCAACGTGGAAAAACAGGCCAAAGCTGTGGGTTCTGTCAGAGGCTTTTACATTGAGTATTCTACAATAGAAAATGAAATACATGTTTCTTGTGAGTGTGGTAATAGAAATTCATCCGACCAGAATATTGACGAGGAAAAGGAAGCATTGAGCTTATAATTTGTGGTAGATACTGGTACCATTTTGAACTGGCAGTGTAAACTACAGTATGTACTAAAAATTGTGGGAATAAAAAAATCTGCTGTTAAACTGCTGAGAGGCTGTGTATACATGAAAAAATTGAAAAAAACATATCCAACATTAGTTGAACATAAAGTTAATTGCCGCGTTGCACAACAAATGAGTTAATATTTTTATTAAACTTAAAATTTAAGTTCTAAGCTCATTTGCTGGTTTGGACAGTCGTTGTTGCTGGCCTGATTAGAGCCAAGCCATGGAAAGAAAACGTGCTCGTTAGTATGAGCTGGGGTTTTGAGGTCGGTTTTGTATTGTCATGTTAAAACAACAATGATTGCTGTGTTGTTTGGTGTCAGCTCAGCTTCCTATCATCTAATGCTGTCATTAGACAAAGCAGCTGTTTTGTTTTGTGTTCTTTCTACTCTGAATTTGAGATCTTATGCATCGATGAGTAAATTGGTCTTGTGGCACTTGGTGTTGAACTCTTGTAATTATAGACAAGAAGGCAAATGAAACAGTTGCTTCATATACTGGATGAACTATGTTGCCACACTGGAATTGTTCAAGAGTTACGTTTGGTCACCAGCAATGGATAGTTGCCATGCTACCTAATCACATCAAAGAATTTTCACATCAAAGAAACGCTAGATGCTTTTCAAAATTTTAACCTTTTAATCTTTGTTTTTACATCGGTACATACTATCTGTTTGCTTAGAGGGTACTCCGTTTGCTGGCGGAGTGTTTAAGATGAAGATCTGCCTCACCAAAGAGTTTCCATCATCTCCACCAAAAGGATACTTCCTAACAAAGATCTTCCATCCAAACGTGAGTAGCTCGGGAGAAATATGCGTGAACACATTAAAGCAAGACTGGAACTCAAAGATGGGAATTCGAAACGTACTGCTGGTAAGTTACCGAACTGCTTGTCTGGCCAAGCGTGTAAGCGTTTGCTTTTGCTTGCTTCCCATCGATATAATTTACAGTAAAGTGATTAATTTGTTTTCTGCGAGACAGATTATTTGGTAACAAGGAAAAAATTTGTGATTGAAGCTTTTGGCTCATTTTTAGGTCGAGTTTTGTTGGCAACTAAGGCTTATAACACTNAGCTTTCTGNAGGAGTCGTTTTGTTCATACACAATTACACACAAAGCTTACCGTGCGTTTGCGTCCACTGGATACAATCAAGCTCATGCAAATAAACAACCACTGAAGTGTATGTTGCTGGNTTTTTTTCGGTCATAGACCGAAAAGATTTTAAAATGACCGAAAAAAATTAAATCATTTCGGTCAGAATGTCTGAAAATATAGGCTAAAAAACGCTGATACGGCGAGTTTTAATACAACTGTGAGACAAATGACCGAAATGTCTCAGCGAAAAAAAGCAGGCATGTTGTCATGTATGACATGAAAATATAGTGATTTTAACACAAAAAAGGCACACTCTAACACGAATGTCAAGAAAAATGGTTTTTATCATTTGTTGCTCCATCACTCAAACAAGTGAAATGCTAAACTGGGGCTTCTTCAAACTCAATTTTCTGTTACTTAGTTTCTAACTTTCTACCCTATGTTTTGTTTCATTCCACAGTTCATACTGCGGTAGGCTGCGTTCAAAAGAAATATTAAAAGTGCTTTTTAAAATTGTGTTTCTGAAACACAGTAACTGTCTCGTGACTGATCAAAACAGTGATGAAATATCAGTAGTGAATAACCCATGTGGTTAGTCTCAGTTTGAAAGGGCATGGTACTCGATATGAATTTCCTAGCATCGGGACCCTCAACATTATTGTGTTTTTTTGCTGGCTACTTAAAGGATTGCTTTGGTAGGTGGAAAGACGCCCAATTTCTCTGTGACAAATAGCAAAAGTTTCCTGTGGCAGGTGGCAAAAGTTTCCTGTCACATCTGGCAAAACGGATTTTTCCTGCTGTTTCGTTTACGGAGGTTTAGTGTTGGTGCAAAAACACAAAAATCGAACGAAATAAATTAATTGTGAAGCAGGTCGTAGCGTTTCTGCGAAATGTGCCAAAGCAATATAATAAGTCTACTATTATCATAAAGCTTTGGCTCCCTGACTCGGCCAGAGCGAAACAAAATATTGCGATAGCTTTCCCCTGAAGATCAGATGTAAGTCATTAGTTACCGAAAATAAGCTTTTTTTTGTCACCAGCAGCAAAACACTGAAAGCAACTACTGTTAAACCTCGCAGACCATCAAATGCCTCCTCATCCACCCCAACCCCGAATCGGCGCTCAACGAGGAGGCTGGTCGTCTGTTGCTCGAACACTACGCAGACTACGAAGCGCGCGCGAAGCTGATGACCGAGATCCACGCTGTCCCGTCGTCGTCGGGCAAAACGAACAGTGGTGAAGATAAGCCGTCCACGAGCGGCGTTCACAAACTCGCGGACTCGGGCGCCAACGGCGCGCCCGCCGTCAAAAAACACGCCGCGGACAAGTTGCTGGAAAAGAAACGCAAAGAGAAGAAGCGGGTGCTCAAGCGCTTGTAGCGAAAGAATTTGAAAAATCACCGCCGCAGCGGACCCCGAGTTTGAGTCCTAGACATCGCTTTCGAATAATTTTACTGCGTAACAGTAGGCTGCATGCCTTACTCGTCGTACGTCGACCACCTGCAAACTTGCGAGTGTCGCAATGCGCGATTGACGTCACGTGCCGTTCGAGCGTGACCGCTTTTTTAAAAAGACTGGAAAAGGGGGGTTTCCAGTCTGAAACGCGCCGGAATATGTTGCTGTTGTTGTGATGGTTTGAAAAATCAATTGCACTCGCGAAGTTGCCGTCGCTAGATTTTATGAGTTGTTGCTCCTGATATTTTTACGACGCGTTTTTTCGCAAGTCCGGTCACGCCACGGCGGGCATCCGACTCGCCCCACCCATTCCCCCCACCCGATTTTCCGAAAGCGCGCTGCGATTGTTTGGGGGCGACGAACGACGTCTTGACGTTTTTCCATCACGAACCACATCGATCCATCACGAACCACATCGAAATGCTGCGACTTCGATGTAATTTTCATTTTTCTGGTTAATTTCAGAGTCTATTGTCATATATGGTCTTACTGGGGTCCATCCCCAAGTGCCGACTGAAACTTTTTTCCGGACGTTCAGCCATTAATACGACCCCAGTCTTGTATAAGAATGCCGAAGGGTACCATAGAGTGTCACCCCCCCCTTGCATTTTCTCGATGCCGTCATCATCACGTCATAGTTACGCGTGTATGGTGACTTTATTGCGATGTTATTTTCTTCGCATTGAAAATCACCAAAGTGGATTTCACGAAGCGTTTTGTTTTCTTTTGAACCCACTGTCTTAAAAGCGTTCGTCTCTGACTCTGAAAGAACGCGTCGATATGCTTTTTTTTGTAATATAACAATGAACTTTGCGAATTCATTCATATCGCCGTTAATTCCCTTGCGCGAAAATCAGCTGCTTGACCCCCGGTCAAAGGTCGCAGAAGCTCAGTGACCCGAGTCCGAGACTTCTTCGCATTTCAGCGACGGGAGAACGTGCCTTGAGACATTAAGCGAAGTTAATAAAACTCACGGGTTTCAGACTTTGCTCCGCTTTTTCTTGTGCACTCTCCAAAGGCGCTTCGAATTCGGCTCCATTAGTATATTGCTGTTATTGGAAAACGATACCAAACGGTGCTCAGCATTTTCTCAAAGGTTATCTTCGAAACTCGGCGGTGTCGCGTTGTGGGTATGTGTCTCATAGTCATAGTCTTGGAAGATCATAAAGGGTATTCGCACAAAAAGCCTGCCGAAAAGTTAACCGTTAGTCATCCTGTGTTAACTGTCCAGCTCTCTTTTTCGCTTTCGCGTGAAAATATTGCTTCGAAAAGAGTGTGTCCATGTTGGCTTTGACTCTAACCCAGGTCTCGCGGGCGAAAACCGTCGCCTTGTGATTCACTGTAAAATCAACTGAAGCAAAAGGCAGCTCCGAGTGGACCGTACCGCAACTTTTCTCTCTTCGCCACTTGACGTCTTTGGAAAATAAACTTNTTGTGATAGAAGCATACCCAACTGGAANGCGCTGCTATAGTGCGTGTTAGCGAATTTCGTTCGCTTGTCGGTAAACCNGGCTCCGAAAATAATCTTGATNCCGTACTTGTTTGTTATCGTGGATTNGTGAACAACACGCTCTCCCCTTAATTTAAACGAATGCCCAGNAACGTGATACTTAGNCGTAAGTCGCCGACGCAGAAGCTGCTGTGTGAGAAGGCACAGGTTTTGTTCGCCTGAGAAGGTAATTTGCATACAGCTGAGCANGTCNCAATTTGCATGCAGCAAACGTGCGCAGCGACCTCGTTGACCCGACGGGATCACCGCTCCACGCTTTGCGTTCGACCTCATCGCAACCCCCGTACGCATCGCCATCGTATCTGTTCTGACGAGCAAGATCGATTGTAATCAGTCAAGCAGATCCGTCACACGCGACCAGCTCCGGAAAGAATCCACCCCGCTCGCATCTGCGAACACTGTCAGCAGAAGCTCGTGTTCTGTCGTCGAAAGCTGCACCCGTTAAAATATGCCATTGTATCGTAAAGTTCATTGCTAAGCGCCCTCGTGCAGATTTTCCTTACGTCAATGCGGTGTGCTTGCCCGTTAGTGAATTCAAGGCTGTGGAGCTGGAGTCCAAGCAGTTTTGGATGACCGGAACCTGAAACTTCGGATCCACAGCCCTAGTTTGTGGGACAAGCCAGCTGTACAAATAACACACTGGTTTGCAATGGACCACATTCTGGAGGCGGAGGCAGAAACCTATGGACCAGGGGTTCTCAACCTTTTTCCCTTTAAGTACCCCCGAGTCATAAAACAATCAACCCGAACCCCCAGGTCAACTGGCAAAGCCGTGGATTTCACGCTGTTGCATCACAACAACGCAAGATCAGGCAAAAGCTACGCGGAGTTTTCAATCGGTACGCGTTTTCCTCTAGTAAAGAATATTAAAAAACAGCAATACATGAAAACTCAACTGCCATCCAAGTTCCCTTGGCAATCTTCCCGTGAATCCCTGCTTCAGATGTTGGGACTAGAGCCCGAAGTTGAAGTTCCGGATCCATAGCCCTGTTGGAGTGCAAACGAATCTGCGAAAGATTCGAACAACGGTTGCCCGGACGCAATCTCTAGATCACAGTTTCTTGACCTGGTCTCCATGAATGTGATTTGAAAGGCTTTGCTCTGAGAGTTCTAAAGGGTTAATAAGCTTCGCAGACATTTCGATTTCTACTGCGATGAGTTAGACCAGTGTTTCCCAACCTTTTTAGGTTAGCGGCACCCTGCAGGAAAAATATAAAATTTGCGGCACCCAGTGGCGAACCCATAGCAATTTGCTTATAAGATTTAATGACATTTTGAAAATGAGTTTTTAATGATACATTGAAAAACGTCTTACTCGCGGCACCCCTCAATATTGCAAATGACACCCTAGGGTGCCGCGGCACCCCGGTTGGGAACCACTGAGTTAGACTTTAAGTATTTATTGTAACGGATCTTCTTGAGGGGCCCGCAACCTTGTTGGGTTGTGCTTAGTGAGTGTGCAGGATGTGCAAAATGGGGACCCCCATTTTCAATTACGCGCTGTGAGGGGGTTCACGCGCTTTCAAAAATTTGTGAGATTTTCTTTATGATTGCATTTTCATTATAATTATTACACAAAACTTAATTTTGTTTGCAATATATTGTTACTAATAGTATGTTTTAACACATTTGTATTTTCAAACTGAAGCTAAGTAGCCAAACTGAAATGATGAAACATGAATAGCTTTCTGTTAATGATCAAAGGACAAGGGGCCCCTGTCAAAATGTGAAAGGCCCTCAACCAAGATGTTAGGTCCCCCTAATCAGAAGATAAGAAGGTTATTAGTCTTTGGTTAAACACAAATAGGGTCCCTCAATCAAAATTTAAGGTTTCAAATCTAATATAGAGCTCTTACTTTTGTGAATCATTTTGCTATTGGTTGCAAGCATGGACGCAATTTGGTGGGGGACACGGGGGCATAGGTGGCGCAACCGGGGGTGCCGCATGGATCTAGGCCCCACACTTTTAAATGTCAAAGTTTGCCTAAAGAAGTTTAAGTAACATAATTAGTATTGGGTCCATTGTTAAAGTAAATCCTTTAATGAAAAAAATGCTGCAGAATTTGGCAACATTTTGACAATATCATTTGTAATTTGGCAGGATTTCGTAATTTATGGCAGAATAAACACTACACAGATCATAGTCTGTCACCCTGCTGTGGCTTGCTTACCGCATTGGTGTTGTTGAACAGGGTTGCCAGATGGTGTAATATAACACAATTTTTAACAAAAATGGTGTAATTTTATATGCTTGTGTGCATGGGTGTCGGAAGAATTTTTTGCAGGGGGGTCTAGTAGATTTTTGCAAAAGTTTTTCTAGAGTTACATTTTGTTTGGTCGCGATGGCATCTTTTACATGAATTTCAATTCGCTTATGATGTCAATTCGGCAAAAACGTTCTTCATGCAATCCCCTAGAGATGCCGTTATAGGTAAATTCTGTAGTTACCTTGCTTGTTAACTTTAGGGATTGAAGTTCCTTGCATATTGAGTTCTCCCAGACAAGAAACTTTACGGTAATTGCTTTTACTGATGCAAATATGTACGCGACTTCGATGACGCAACGCAATGATTTAAAAGCAACGGTTCCGCATCGTGCGATCTGACTCCCTAAACCTGCCTGTGTTATCGTTGCTGTGCGCTTGAGCAAGGCACTTAAAGATGCGCACTCAAAGGAGCCAAACAATCTGCACGTCCGTGGTGCCCGCTTTTAAAACTCCCGTTAATCAAAAAAATCTATCATCTTAACACCCTGCACTAGAGACAGCACGGGCCAGCACTTTTGCAGTCCGGCCCGCCTGGAGCTAATAAGAAACCGCCCGACCCGTCTATGCTAAACCACAAC
>JGI24021J15306_10004161_pt1 | contig 16685 bp, 17 predicted proteins | sample Ectturendosymbi1_FD_15306 | JGI IMG/M metagenome (IMG submission 15306) | reverse complement strand
CCCGCCCCGCCCTTTTCCGCAGCCCGCCGGCCTGCCCTTTTGTGCAGTACACCGGCCTGCCCTTCTGTCTTCTGTGCAGCCCGCTGAAAATTAACGTTTTTATTTGGAAACACAACCCTCCAGCCCTCCCGGCCCATCGGCCCTCCAATTAGCGTTATTCAAATATAGTAATCAATAAACTCTCGTTAAGACAAAGAGCTGTCATTAATTTCCGGGACAAAAGTGACCCAGTCCGGGACAAGGGACGCCAGACGTCAATTCCGGGACTGTCTCAGCCATTCCGGGATGGTTGACAACCCTATTTCAAATGCTTTGTAGCCGTAGTCATTTTTTAGAAAAAACAAAAATCATGATGTGCAACAAAGCTCGCAGAAATTTCCATTGCTACGAATAGGCAATGATTGAAAAATGAACAACAAGACAATGCATCAGCAACTACTGCAATTGATTAAATGATTGGTTATCGTCACACACTATGCAGGAGCATATGATGGAGCAAAATTTAGATTTGTAAAAAGGCAGCAGCTACAAGTCCACCGGTGGACCTTAATATTTGAAATCCTATTCTTCTGCTTTTTGTTAAGGTAACAGTAATGCACAATGAATGCGCAGTAGACTACACTTCTAAGGTGCCCTGTAAAAGGTGGAGCTCCGTAAACAGCAGAGCTTGATTGCGGAGGTTTGAAATTGTAACTGGAGTCGCTTTCTGCGTTGAGCAATAAGAACTAAACGGTAGTAAAAATAATTTTACTGCAAAAAGTGATATTGCACTACGGTAAAAGAAGTCCATTCTGAAGTTTGATAATTTTTGGTAATGTGAGTTTCACAACGGTTTGTGGAAAAAAAATAGGTTTTAATAGTTGTGAATGTATAAAATTTTTAAACATCACAAACATCCATGCATTAGATGTTTGGGGAAAGTGCATATTTATTTGCAATAATGAAATATTTTTCCTTTGCTTTTTTTCAGTTTATTCCTTTTGCAACGCAACTTTTTTTCACTCCGCTTACGTCATCAAACCTTTGTAACCAAGCTCCGCTGTTTACGGAATTCCGCCTTTTACAAGACACCCACTTCTAGGCTCAGTAAAAATGTACTAAATCTAACCATCTAACTAACCACTTAACCTAAACCCCAAACCTAAATCCTAAATGAAGGTGAATCTTTAGTTGAAAACAGTTGATTGACGTGGCCACATAGCAAGTACCGTATTTATTTGATTGTAAGCCGTGGTTTAAAAAGTTTTCATCATTTCATGCGACTTATAATCAAGGGCGGTTTGCAATTGAGGGCGACTTAAATTTTTTTTCTGTAGCTTATCAAAATGTCTAGATGATGCCCAGTCTTTCCTTGAACACGTTTTGTTGACCAATTCCTTGTTTTGCATTATCTCTTTTCAGCATCATGTGCACATCCATCACTGGAGGGATTATAAAAAACATAAGGCAATTGCAGTGGTGTAAGCATCATTAACAGGGTTGCTAACGAAACAACATAGCATGCCATACATGAAAGTATCTCACAGGCACATGTAACCAATGGTGAAATGTGGCTTGCAATCAAGGGTGGCTTACATTAATTTTTGAACACCATTTCATACAGCTTAGAAGCAGGGGCAGCTTACAATCGATTAAATACAGTGGAAGATGTGCAAAGAGACTAAGTGTCATCAAGAAGATAAAGACATATAACCCACAAAAACAGTATGCAAAAAAACATGGTGATAAAAACATTTACAAAAACAATATATAAAGGGCAAAGAATAATACACATCAAAAATGTTCATGATACCAGTTTTTTTAAGGTGTTTCAGGGACTTGATTCAGTTCCTTAGAATTGAAAATTGGGTCCTTAGAATCAGAGAAAATTATCATCGGGTCCCTAGAATCAGAGAAATCAGGTCCATACCAGGTACCTAACATTTTCCTTAAAAAAAAACAATAACGCAATTGTTTTATGTTTACAGTGCATACACAATAAACATCAATGTAACACAGATGATGGTGGGCAAGCAGTGTGTGAAGAGTTAAGAAAATCTGAACACAAAAGTTAGGAAGCTTTTGAAAAAAGTCAAGAAGAACTGGTCCGATGAAACGTACAACCACTACTACCAAAACGAAAGACACCACAGTGAGAACTAAACCAAAAACCATTCACACAGCTGATGTAGATGCGTCTGTTACATTACCATGATGGTGCCACTAAAGTAACAAACTCAAGCAGCACAATTATATGGCAGTCAAGCAGATGCGTCTATGTCTGCTGTGCAAATGGTTTTCAGTTTGGCTTTCACCATGGCACCTTTTGTTTTGGTAGCAGTGGTTGTAATTTTTCTTTCCTTTTTGAAAACTTTCTGAACTTCTGTGTTCAGATTTACAGTTTAGGTTTAAGGTTTTGGGGTTAGGTTCAGGTGTCGTATGTTTCCACCAAGTATAGTGCAGTCTACTACACACGTGTTTTGCATTACCGTCATGTTGCAGGAAATGGACAAATAAGTTTTCAAAAATTAAACCTCCGCTGGTGGACCTGTAGCTACTGCCTTGTAAAAAAACATCAGACTGTTGAAGTGATCGAATAAAATAATTTGAAGATTCACATCGCTGAACAAATCTACAGTTTCTAAACAAAGCATTAAAGGTCCTGACATAATGGTTAACCTGTTGTTGGCAACCACTTACTATTAAGGTTGCCATATGTCAGAAATTTCCTGGACATGTCTGGAATTTTGTTGTTAAAAATTGTGTCTGGAAATAATTTTTAAAAATGCTCTAAAGTCTGGAATTTTAACAGTTAGTAAAATTTGATTTAGCTTGAAACAATGTGCATGTGTTGTGAAAATAAGAACTTTGACTTTTATTTCTTTGGCTGCTTCTTGCATCTACAATAATTTCGTTTTAATTAGCTGTTATGTGGTGGATTGGTAGTTGTAAAACATACTGAGAAATGGCATATAGTGCTTGTTTGTTGTCGCTAAAAGTAGCCATTAAGACTCTCAGGAATTTTGCTTCTTCAGATATAGTAACCATACTTACTATACATTTCTGCATATGTAAAATGGCTGTGGGACGCCATAACGCTGTGGGAATTATTGTAAGCAATTTGTAAGTGCCTCATACTAAGTGTATTTGCTCCACCATTGGCAAGGATATATTGGCATGCAATAGGCACGTAAATGTATTTTTTACTACATTACACAAATCTTTATTATATTGCATAGCCTGCCAGTATGTGATTATGACAGTGGCACTAAATTTGTTTTTGCAAAGTTTGGTGTTATCATCAGAAACCTATAACTTTATGAACTTTTTTTTGAAAATAATGATGAGGAAATGAAAAGAAATAAATTCAAACCACATCATTGCTAAAGTGTCATTTTCAACTTGAACTGCCATGCAGTATCCATAACAACAGCAGAAAGCCATGCAGTATCCATAACAACAGCAGAAAGCCATGTAGTATCCTTGGCATTATGGTGGAGGTATGTAAAAAGGAAAAAAATTCATTACCATTTATAATTCCAGGTTTTAATTTGGTGAGATATTGACTTAATGACTAACTGATAACATCAAATGGAAACAATATTCTACATACTTTTTATTTTGTACTTGTGGTACTAGTGATATTGTTTTTTTTCTGTAACAATTGTGAATTGGTTATATACACAATTATGATGATGTCACTGATTGTGAACATCACGTGATACCAATGTAACACAAACAAAACGAGTATCAAAAGAAATTGACAGAAGAACAACAATTCACATAATGAATGTACCCAACATTGGCAATGTTAAAGGTAAAACAGTTACAATTTGATATGCAGTGAGAATGATGTATTACCAAAGATGGTGGTGACGGATAATGAAATACAATTGTCCATTTTGATTCAACAACACCAATAAAAAAGCAATAGAAACATCACATACAGAAACAGGATGAAGAAGCAATACAGGAGCAATGGGTGAAGAGTTGAACTATGTACAGGTGACCAGGTGAAGCATGCACACACTCGTATGTGAAGGAAGCAAGCAACAATAATGGTTATGAGGCAGAGAACGATGCATTAAGACGCAACATTGCATTACAGAAGCAAGTAATTTCATTAAAAAAGCAAAGAACAAGGACAGATAAACAATGTTCATCCACACATGAACCAGGAAAAAGTTGCACAATTACCCACGAACCATGATGGATTGAGTATCATTGATGAATGTATGTCCCACCAGACCATGGCGTCACAAGACGAGTTTTAAGAAACATGGGTATATACTGTTCCAATTTCTCCATTGGCATTGCATTGAATGTGTGATTCACCGCAAGCAATAGTATAGAAAAGATAATATTTTATTCGTAATGTCATTACTAATGAAATATATCCGTATATTGTACAAATACAGTTAGTGTCATGTCATTGACACTGTAATTCAGCTTTACATGATTGTGGGCCTAAGAATTGGGAGGTGAACATTGCTCCATTTCGTCGAAAGCTTTGTGTTGGAACAAGGGTGCTCTTCAAAAGAGCAAATTTGAACTTCATTCTAATGTAAGTCATAACAGACACCTATGGCTCCTGCATTTTTCAGCTATTTTTTCAACCAGTGTTTTATCGACTCTGGTGCCATCCCATTTAGCCAGTTTTTTTGTAGACTTTGGCACCATTTTGTTCAAATAAACTTATACCACATGTTCTACTATTATACACTATCACCAGGACCAGAACAAAATGGAGCATTTTCTATAGCACTACAGCAAATATTGGTTGAAAGGGCTATAGGCCTAACTTATGCTTTTACAAGTGGCATGAATAATGATTTCAAATTATAATGCCTTTGTAATATTGCTTGAAATATTATTTACCCAGTTAAAATGTGTGAAGATGAACTGTTTTCACTTAAGAGTTGATGATGCTGATGATACCAAAATACAGTTACGTACTAAGGGAAGTTAGGGAGCGATTTGATTTTAATTGATTCTGTTGTTCACTTTTATTCTGGGTGACTACAACATGTTTCAGCCTCACTGGCTTTTTCATAGTATTCAATGCTTGCAACACCTTATGGAAAATACTTGAAGCTAAAGCTAGTTGGCATTTAGATTCCATACATTCTAAATCAGTGCTTTTCAACCTGAGGGTCGTGATCACCAGAGGAATCGCACAGTCATTTTGGAGGAGTTGCAAGTGGATGTTTTGTGCGCACAGATGCATTGCATTCACTTTATTCGAGTTGGACTTCAGTGGATTATATTGGGTTGCTAACACGATCGCAGTACAAAAAGATTGAAAACCTTTGTTCCAATGATCGTATACTTTTCTTGTTTAAAAGACCAAAAAAACATCTGGTTTCATCGTCTGAAAGACTAAAACACCATAGCAGTTATGTGCTATAGCTAACAGTGCTGTGCTGATGTCACAAAATTTGAATAATCAACAATCATGATTATTAATCATGAATTATGTGTCAGCGTGGCAGCAAGGAGGGAGTCAAAGCCAGCTGCTTAATGACAGTTTTTGGGTTGTCAGATCAGATTATTTTCCCTGTGAGACAATGTGATTGTAATGCTCACCTTGTGATTTTGGAAAGTACCTTGTATTTCTCTTAGCAATACCATTGCACACAAAAATGTGGTCAAACTGTGTTAACTCGTTTTGCTTCTGAAAATCTCAGATTTGAAACACAGGAATATTCAAGATAACTTTATTAAAAAAATTCCAAAGCTTTGCATGGTTTTTGTTAAAAATGTATAAAATTAAAAACTAGATTTTATGGCAAATTTGCTATGGTCTTAACAAACAAAAATGCACTTGTGTATCTTTTCAGATAAAGTTCTAAGTCTTTAAATGTGGATATTTGTTTGAACTTGCCTACAGTACAGTTTGCTAACTGTGCATCTTTCCATATGGAATATCATTTCAACAAAATCTTCTTTGTTTTTACTGTTTGGATGATATGTGCAGTTTCTTCAGGTTGGTTTGTGCAATGCCATTGGCATGGACTGATATTTTGTGATTATTTCATTTAAAGTTCAACCACGAGAATACAATGGGAAGTTTTTCAACTTAAAATGTATGAACATTACAGTGTATTTAGTTAATTACTATGCTGTCAAAGTCATCCGTACATGAGGTTAGTTCACTAATGGAACTCATCAATGCACAAAAAAATACAGGTGCCATGGCAGACAGAAAATCAAATGACTGTAGTGTCTGTGTATTAATCGACACCTTAGAGTATAAGCATCCAAAATATTAATAATATTAACAGTAATAACATTTATTTTGAGCCAGACTCATGTAATAATCGCCACCGTAGAGCAGGGGCGGGGAACCTGTGGACGGTGGGCCAAATGTGGCCTGCGTGAACATTTGATATGTCCCACATCAGAAGGTTCTTTACCCAACTTAAAGTACAACATCGCATCAAAACAAGACTCTATGATAAGCAGGTAGTTAGATAGCCTCATAGTTAGATAAAGATAAAATATTAGGATAAAATTAATTCATTTGGTGCCTGCCAATGATAATGCACAATTCATGCGGCCCGTGATCGTAAATAGGTTCTCCAACCCTGCCTTAGAGTATAAGCATCCAAAATATTAATAGTATTAACAATAATAATATTTATTTTGAGCCAGACTCATGGTCCATATCACAAGGGTGATCAAATAACACAACAATACAAAGGTAGTTGGTCATCACGCATTACAGAGTAGGTGTTAGTTGATAAACACAGTCATAAAAATAGGTGCCAAACACTGAAGCAGAGCACCAACTTTAACTGCATTCGATATCATCAACAAGGAATTTGGCTGTGAAAAAAAATGAAGACATTCTAACATCAGGTATTGGAGTAAACAGCTAAAGAGTCACCTGAGATGGTTAGCGATGCTCAAAAGCATGTACATTGTTTTAATGAAGGTTTTAAATATTCTTGCAAGATATTTGGCGTGAGGCTGACAACCGTCTGTTTTCACCAAATTTAAAGCAATATTTGACAGCTGGCAGTTCACTAGTTTCATATAACCAATTTTTTATGTATTTGGCTTGCACACATCGTCTACATGCTGGGGGTGATAGAGGAATCACAAAAAATGCAGAAATCATGACGCGCCATGAAGCACGCCAAAGACTTGTTTGTTAATTGAGGCTTCTTTTTGGTGTTCATAATTTTTAAATTGAGAGACTAAAGTGTCCATCTATGAGAATCTTGTATATTGTAAAAAATTGAAGTTGGGCAATGGGCGCACACAGTCGGGTAATTATGTGACAACACAATAAAGAAGAAGAACAATAATACAGAAGAAAAATGTTAAATCAAATAAATACCAAATATTAACGTAACACGTATGATGGTGGGGAAGCAATGGGTGAAGAGTTAAGGTATGTATAGATGAGCAGGTGAAGAATGCATGTAGGTGAAGGAAGTGAGCAACAGTAAGGATTATGAGGCAGAGAGCAATGCAATAAACACATTTCATAGCAAAAGCATGTAGAAAGGGCAGAAAACAATGTTGAGAATCTGATGTCAAGTGCAGTCTATAGTCAGATTGCTCAAATTAACCTGCAGCAAAACATTTTGCCTGTCAGTTTCAGTGAAACAGGCGTTTGCATGAAACTTAGGTTTTTATATTTGTGACTTGTAATTGAGTATGCACTATTTGTATGTACTTGAAAGTTGCGAGGCAGTGCATTACTTGCCACATCAAAATTATGCAGGTACTGGTAAAACGTTATTCAGTTTGTTGAACAGTAATGTGTGCTTTTTTGGAACACTCTTTTCTAACTTTTAGCAAAAACCCATACAAACCGAATTGCTTGAAAACAACCACAGAGATGACTGCTGATTTCAGAAGACAGAAAATTCCTGTTGAGGATGTCCACCTCGTTAAATCATGAGCTTCATACTGTGTCTGTATTGAATATAAAAATTTTCGTGTTTTCGAATGATAACATAAAATGAGGAGACACTCTCAAATTCTATAGCAGTAATTTAATCCACTATAATAGAACATTTCTAACTTTATCACAGAACTACGTTGCCAGACCTTCCACCAGAGTTATTACTGTTCAAATTTTGTAGAGGTTACAGTTCACAGTCGGATACAATTTACTTTAATGCTGCACTTCTAATAAATTTTTATTTAAAGGCTGTGCCTTATCAAAACTTCAGCCCTTGACCCATTAGAAGACAATAACACTGACTTTTTTCAACTGCCAATAATCTTTCATGTTAATGCCACATTTAACTGAAATGGCTTAGATGATGTGCTTGTGCATGTTAAAGTTCTTGTTTTATTTTCCAATTGGGAAATGCTTATTCAGTGAAGCAATATTTTGATTATACTTAAACAATCTTTTTCAGAAGAATGCGGGTGCTGCCAGAACTGCACAGCTGTCAATTCTAGTTCCTCTGCTTCATTTTGCGGAGATGGATATTACTACAACAATAGCACAAATGGTTGTGAAGAATGTCCTGCTGACCATTAGTAAGTTTGTGGGACGTGTTTCTTTAAATTCATTGATTTCATTATTTTTCATACCCACTTATCCTCTGGGGACAGCAGCCCTAGGAGGGGTGAGAAACGTCACGATCAACAGCATGCTCAGATATTTCTGCTGGCTCCACACAAGAAAGGGACCAAGCAAGACCGGAGATGTAGTCACTCCACGCGGTCTTTGCTCGACCTTTGGGCTGCTTTCCCGTGGGTGTAGCTAGCAGGGCTTGCCTCGCCAATCTTTCTTGGGGCATTTTGGTCACACGGCCGAACCAACGTAGCTGGGATCTCTCGATTAGGAAAAGTGGTTCCGCATTCGGGGCTTTACCCAATTTCACAGCTGCGCACTTTGTCGCGAAGTGTCAAACCGTAAATTATTTGCAAAAATTCCATCTCTGCCGCTTGTACTTGGGATAGTATTCTTTCAGTCGTCACCGAAGATTCATGACCATAAGTGAAGATCGGAACAAAGACCGATTTAAAAACTGACGACTTTGCGTGTTTGAAAGCTCACGTTTTGTGACCACAGATCGATAAAACTCACGAAGAAATGCATATGTTTTACCAATTCGTGTATCATTCTCCTCGTTCCGCCTTCCATCACTCGTAAATACCACCCTAGGGTACATGAACTCATCCACCTGCTGCAGTGTATTACCGGTTATTTGTAGCGCGTGCACTGGTATTACCTCATGTGTGGTGCAAGAATTAGATTCGAGTGTTGGATCGCATGTAGAGGTTTTCGCGTCGTGTGCGCTTTGCTTGCAGTTCGCCACGTTCCTGCAACCCAAACGATACTTGACCTGGAAACACAAACAAAATTAGTGGCACTACTTCAAATATCAAAATAGTGAAGTCACAGCAGTGACCACACATCAAGCGAATCAGTCGCAATTTATTTTCACCAGGAAACTAGTTTCATGTTAAACACATCTTCAGTCCTTATTCAAATAGAACCAGTTTGGATAAGGACTGAAAATGTGTTTAACACACACAAAACTAGTTTCCTGGTGAAAATAAATTGCGACTGATTCGCATTGATGTGTGGTCACTGCTGTGACTTACTCCTTTAGAGGCAAGCTTGAATCGTTGCAAAAGGATGGAGGACCAGGCAGGAAATTTGCTCATACAGCTAGCTGCAAAGCTACAGCTTGTTTTGTTGGTCGCTTCAAATATCTTTTACATTTGTGACGCTGGGACAACCAACAGTGCTGTCAATTTTTTTTACGAAATTGCCGGAAAACATCAAAATTCCAGTTATTATTTAAGAAATGGCGGTTCTATTGCAAGGAGTCTATATTGTTTTAAATCTTTATGCAGTTTACTATTAGCGCGTTTTGATAAACCAGAAACCAACGGAAAATCTTGTTAAATCATTTTTTAAAATTTCAGTTGTCTTGGTTTTTGTACAACGCCTATTTTTTGTCCGATTGGTTTTCACAACAATGCTACTGGCCAGTCTTCCTGCGATCCATGTCCTCCCGGTAATCGTTGCTTCAGCGTGAACGGGTGAGTTTGTTTAACGCAAAATGTGAAAAAATTTATGTGGCAAATGTGTAGATGACGTCAACATCAATCGCGGATGCTGAACGAGTAACTCGCGACCGCTGCAAACTCGTCAAAGTGCTTTTGCTGTTTCACACTTTCGAGTCATTCGTGATTTACATTTCGCTGTCCGGCATCGTAGGCAATTATAAAGTACTTTGGATAATCGTTGAGCGTATTCAGTGTAGTGTACTTGCCAGCACTGCAGTATAATATGGTTGGTCTACATTTCTTTGAATATCTTTCCCACACCTTGTTGTACATTTTAGATCAATGATAATAACCGAACCGTGTGCAGCTGGGTCGTTTTCCTCGGGAGGCAGTCCTGAGTGTTCGAAGTGCTACGAAGGTTTTTATGCTGGCAGTGCAGGAATGTCGGAATGTTTGCAGTGTCCCGCTGGAAGCCAGTGTCCGGTTAGTGCGGAAATTCGTATCAAGAACGTTGCTTGGTGTGATGCTTATGTTATGATCATTGCACATACCTGGTATTTTTATTGTTGGAGTTTTTGCAAACGCTTCCTCGGTGTTGGTGCAAAGAAATAAGTAAGTTGGAACAGATGGGGAATTGATGAGCAAATTCTGTCTCAGCATTCAGCATGCACCACAGGCAAAGTAGTTTTAGGGCTAATTGATTTTTTTCAGATAAACTTACGAACGACCAACCTGGAGCACCTTCTCGTTAGTCAACTCAGCAACAGACTTTGTAGCTGACTGGGGAGGGGTGACATATGGGTCGAAACAATCAACGTGTACCCTGAAGCAAAGAGCGCGCAGCACTCTGCAGAAAGCATAACTACCTGGTTGCGCCATTGCCAAACAAATGTACGCGGCACAAACAAGAATCTGTTATTTGCATTTTGTTGGTAAACGCCCTGTTTTGATCACATATCCACGTTTTTCTGCTACCTCATGGAGCTTCTTTCCTCGTTGACCCGGGGTTAGCTGCATGCAGTTGGTTTGACGCCTCAGCTCCTGTAGAAGAAAATTCTCTTTGCAAAGATTTGAACCAACGGGCTGTGAAAATGAGTTCATCATCTTGAAAACGTTCTCACAATGCAGTCGGTTTGATGGAATGTTTAGTAATTAATGGAAAACGTACGTTAGCACCTACGAATGCACATGAAAGAGTTTTTGTTGTATGAAAGCTAAACATGCATACATAGAAAGTTGATGACTTGCTTATCCAACTTTAACAGCCAGTGGACTCATGCTTGTTGATAATAACTTGCTTGAGTTGGTATCGGCCACATAAGAATTTCCTTTGTTTCAGTTACTGTTTTATAAAAGATTCAAGTATAAAGTTGTTGCAGCTTACTTCTTCGCTTGATGCAAAAATTCCCTGTAGAATAAAATTTTTGTAAAGCGTTTTCACCATTTTTATATTTTTGTTTGCGTGGGCGTTAATCGTGCTTTATGAGAAAAATGATTAACTGATCTTCTTGTGATAATCGGAAAAATTTCGGTGTTCTTAACCGTAGAACAAACTCTTAAATAAAAATTTCGACTGTAATCTTTGAGAATATTTTATTAAAATTTACAAATAATCAGTGTCAGCTGATTGCATTGTGTTCAAGTGGTTGTTAGTTGTGTTTTTTGGCGGAATTAAGCGTTGACCACATTTTATCAATCCTTCTTTCTGTTGTAAAATTACTGTAATGCTTCGCTTTAAAAGTCCAACAAAACAACATCTACAATTATTGGTAGAATTCATCTGCGCTTCCCCAGCCTTGTGATGCTGGGACGTATTCGAAACCTGGAACTACTGCCTGTCTCTCCTGTCAAGCCGGATACTATACCAACGAAACTGGTTCAGACATTTGCAATGCATGCCCAGCTGGATACGCCTGTCCATCAGTATCTGTGGCACCTGTTGCTTGTCCGGTCGGACATTACTCTGCACAGCTTCAAGTTAGTTGCACTGCTTGTCCGCTTGGGACATACTCCAACAAGACAGGGTCTACTTCTTGCTCTCCCTGCCCTGCTGGCTTCCAGTGTGAAAACAAAACTGGGCACCTGCCTTGTCCTGCTGGGGCGTACAGTGTTGAAGGCTCTGGATCGTGTACAGCTTGTTTGCCGGGTTATTATGCAAATTCAACTGGGCAGGACCGATGTCAGGTAAAGTAGTTGTTGAGGTGTTTGTCTTTTGGTTTTGCAAATTTCAAACAGTGTCTGATGTATTTCGCTGCAGATCGCCAATTTGTAGTAATTTTCTATAGAAGCAAAGGCCTTCACAACGTCTCAGTTCCCCCTTTTCGTTTATAGCACTATTACCTTCGTATTTTCTTTCGCTTGCCAAGATTTTTATGTTACTTGTATTTGCTAATTTGCTTTAATGGAATGTGCATGGCGCCAATAGAAAAATACAGTTTATAAAATTGAGAATTGAAAAAAAGGTTTCTGCTCAATTGTGGGTAAGTTTCAATATTAGAAGAGATAATAATTTGTCGATTTCGATATTTTGCAACGTATTCTTTACACAAGGCGTGTTATGTGCAGGCGACCAAAACACTTGCTTGCTTTCCGGACCATATTGCACATCACAACGTGCATGGAACATACACTTGTATATCAGTGATGTGTCTTTTCCGCTACGTTCCAGAACATTTCCCGCAGTTAAACAAGTCCTCAGAGTGTAATGGTTATAAATGTATTTTTTTTATCTCTGAAGCATTTTTATTGTACTATAAACAGAGTGTTCAAATATAAGGAAGTAGTTTTCCATGCTCTTTTGATTAAGGAGTGGTTGAATCGCTTCTCTGCGACAAATCACTCTGAGCTAATTTCATGCTTTTGACTTCTCATGCATGTTTATCTGAGCTGATCATGGAATTATATAACAGAAGTGCAGATTTTTAAAGAACTGTTTTTTGTTTCATCGGTTGCTGTGGCGTACGGGTTATTAACTTCGACGTTTTGTTGAGCAACCACAGTGGTTCAAAGTCCAAAAAATCGATACATTTCTTTGAGTGTAGAGGCATGTATAGGATATTACATCTGCACAACCTACCTGTGGAACCCACGTTTTATGCCACACATCGATTCATACGTGCGTTAAGGCTAAGCAAACTTCCATCATCAAGCATAGCACGTTAACAGAATGGGATTGCTTGGTTTCTTGTCAAAAAGGCTTTTCAACGGGATTCTTTGCAATGCACAAAATATATTTTTAAATATCACCGGATAGCAATTCACGGTAACCAGTGTTATTAATGTTTTATTGCTACGCCGTGTATAAACGGACGTGAACCGTCTGGTGTTACTTCCTGACGTTAATTTTGGAGAAACTGGAGAATACAGTACTTAAGCCATCATTATTCCCAAGCCATTCTGACCGGCAGCATCGACTCATGACAGGACCCAGCTATGGATCGAATGTTCTCTTATTAAAGGGCACCACGCAAAATGACATTTACCTTCTACAGCGTTTTTATTTTTAAACCTGACTGAATCCTGATGGATGTTAACCAAGTGCTGCTCATTATTTGTGAACAGAGTTAGTTAATTTTTTTCAAAAGCTTACGTTGTTCTGTGGTTCTAGACACGTGAACAGCAATCTTGATTTGAATCATCCATTCGAGAATGCCTTATCCCTGGCAATCCATTTATGCACGCAATATGACGCACAATTTACGTCACAGTTGTATCACCTGCAAAGCTGCTTCGTCACGTTTCTGTTGATGCAACTTTGCTGAGTAATCATCCTGGAATTTTTTGCAGGAATGTCCAGCGGGTCATAACTGTTCTAGCGACGCGGCCGATGTTTGTTCAGCTGGATATGCGAGGTAAAAATTAAAGAGGTATTTTGTGAATAAAGTTATTACCGTTGATAATTTTATGACGAACACAGTACTTTTGTTTTAATGTTATTTGGTGGAATTTCTTTATATTTTTTAAACTGATCAATTACAGAACTATTTTGAAAGTTTTCGCTTGTGTTAAGAAAATATATCTTTTTCATTACGTATTTCAAACCGATTGGTCATGCTTTAGTGCGCCACGGTCGACCACGTGCTCTCCATGCTTGACTGGCCACACATACAGCTCCAAGCCTGGATCATCAGAATGCTTCGCTTGCCCGGAAGGATATGTCTGCAGTGACCCTGCAAAAGATCCAGAAAACCTTGTAAGGCATTTTCAGTCTCGTTGTTTTGAAATATTTAGTTGCTTTTTGCCGTCTTGGGTTAATTAGCATTTGAAAATGACGGGGGCATGCCCCCCTGCCCTTTTAAAAAGGGGGGGAGATGTGCTTCTTTCATAATAGTATCACGGGCCCATTCATGGTTTATGAAGATCGACTTGAAACATGTTTATTGCAGCTATTCGCGTATCCAGAAAGTTTAGAATGGATTTCTATAATTTCCGGCATTACTTTTCAGGCCAATCTTGTTGCTTAACAAAGCAAACATATTGGCAACGATTGTTTTGTTTTTTATAAGTTTCCACTGCCCTCAATTTTTTGCTGCCCCCTGCCCTACTCCAGTTCCGGCGTCATGTCTGTTAGTTTTAATAGGTAGGAGTGTTGTTGCAACAGGATTGAGGATCGATTCACTTCCCAATCTGAGCCACGCATGTCTGGGCGTAGAACTTTGATCCAAGCATCGCTTGCCCTCCGCTACAGAAAATTTGGAGAGCGAATGTTTGTCGCATGAAAGTTTTTAGGGAAATTTGGGCACAATATCCTTTGTACCCCTAAAAAATTACCTGCTTCTGCACTTATGGACACTATCATTCATCTACCAACACCAACGCTAGTGGTAACAAGCCGGAGACTATTGGCAGTGCTTCGTCTGGCATTCGATTTCTGTTTTTAGGTTTGAATTGCTTGATTGTAGAAAATGTACCCCCACACACGCATGCGTTTCCAAACATCGAGTTCATTTTTAGTGCGAAATCTATCGTTGCTAATTTCCAGAAGCTCTCTGCAGTCTCTAACATTGTTAGTATTGTACATTTTTAAAAAAAGATGTTGTGCTTGTTCTAACTAAAATTACCTATTGCAGGGTTGGGCAATTACTCTGGCTCTCGGTCCACTTCGAGTAGGTCGCATTGAGCTCATAGGTGGACAGATTTATTTGTTGGTACTGAGTTTACTGCGCCAGATGTACTTTTCAAGACAACGAACGCCTGGGCACCAAAAAAACACAGGGGTCACCTAGTCAGGTGCCCCAGCGGTGGGTTAGCGGCGGCCGTACCTTCTGATTTGATCGTAAAATATATAAATGAAACAAAAACAAAAGTGGTACACCGAAAATATATACTTCATTGTTCTTGTGCAAATGCTCTTAATCCAACGCAAGCAATTGAGTGAAACAAATGTAACCTCACACGCTTTTCAACATATTTCAGGTTTTGAAGATCTTTCCTGAATGCTTTCGCGGGCCACTGAAAACGGTGTGGTGGGCCACATGTGGCCTGCGGGCCTGTAGTTGGACTTGACTGTATTGGAAAATTGAAAAATGTATTTTTCAGTAACCTTGAATATTGCAAGTAGTGCTGTGGCTCGGAAGCGTTGTGTTGGACTAATAGTTTTTACTGAATCGATGCTTACTTTAGTGAGTCCAATACCCTCACCCGTTCTGAGACTTACACGCAAGTGGTGGCCTGCAAACAAGACATCTCTCTTTATTGCGTTTATGCAGCATTTTACGGTTCATATGCTACAGCATAACAAAGACTGATTATGACGTTATAAGAGGGTGGTTGTTTGCAGTAGAATATTTACGAGTCATGTTCTGTGATTTTCGATGAAGCTCCCAAACGCGACAAACTTATTTCCGTTTCACTTGTTTTTCACTTAGACTTGTTCTGCCGGGTACTTTAAGAGCTCCAGCGCCCAGTGCCAAGCATGCCATGCTGGGACATTTTCAAACGAAAGTGGCCTCGAGACTTGCTTCTCATGCCCTGCAGGCTCCTACTGTCCAGGTAATAAGCTGTTTCAAGTATTTTTTCTGAAAGAGTGTAGCAGTGCATTGGGAACTACTGGTCTGTGTACTCCCACAACTGAGATGTGTAATTTTTTCACAGTACTGTGTTGATAGCGTACTGTGGTTTGTTAGACAAATTAGTCGATTTGGTTGATTTTGGAAAATAGTGATCAATCTTTCTCTGAAAAAAATGAAAATTTTGTATGATTCAAAGTCGGTGCAAGGTATGTTCCAGAACGTACGAAATTTTGTTGCACATGGCGCCGACTCGCCCAAACCGCCAAATTTCGCGGCCCTTGCTGTGTTGGTTGTAGACAATGATTACATCCTTCACCCCACGTCTATGAAGTAAATTTTTAGATTCGCAAAGCAATGTGTGGAATCCAACGTTACCAACGGTTTAAGGAACGCAAAGCCATTGTGTAGTGCCAGCGACTTTGTCCAGTTATAACTCGCTGGCCGACAGAGCTAGAGAGCTATTCAAACTTTCATCTCCTGGACCCTAACTCCAAGGGGAAATTTTTTATTTCTTAAAAAAAAACTAGGCAAAAATTGCATCATTAGAGCCGTTGATTGGCCTTCTAGCGCTTGGGGTTTGCAAGTTATGCCCTGAAAACAATACATTAATTAATCAAAAATTGATCCTAGCCCGCTTCCTTTGCCCCCCCCCCCCGTTCAGACCCCTAGTTATATCATTGGCTGTTGCCAACATTGTACATTTTC
>JGI24021J15306_10004157_pt1 | contig 16690 bp, 10 predicted proteins | sample Ectturendosymbi1_FD_15306 | JGI IMG/M metagenome (IMG submission 15306) | reverse complement strand
CATCGCTTATTTCGACGACCACCGCAACAGCACCGGTGCACTTTGCACTCGACTGGCAAGTGACGCCTCGCGCGTGCAAGGCTGCACTGGCGTTCGCATGGGCACATTGCTCAAAAACTTTTTCTCACTTGGTGTGTTTTTTTGTTATTTCGGAACGTTTTGAGTTGATAGAGTCGGTCATGATCCACTGTCTGATCTTAACTTTTCATGTGATTAAGGTTTTATGGAGTTGCGGCGCCGTGTTAGACTTCATATTGAGACCTTGTTTTATGTGATTGCACGTTTGTTTAATTAAAAAATATGTAATTAGTTCTGAGTTATACGACTGGCAATTTGATGAGACGGAAAAATAATTGGTCTGTTTGAAACAGGAACGACAGGAGGGTTTGTTTTTCCATATTAGGTAATTATTTTTGTCAATATCAATTGCTCTTTTTCAAACCATTCGCAGCCAATAAGAACGTTACTTATAGCAATACTGCTCCAATTCGTGAAGATAAGATTTTGTATTACTATATATCGTGTATTGTTTTGTATTATTTTTATGTATCCTGTAGATAATTTGTTGTATTATGTAACAAAAGAGTACTAATGAACTCCTAAAAACACCCTGCTTGCAACTATGGCAGTGTTTAAACTTTAAACTTCACAGTAGCTGTTGTCGTAGGATTCCTGGCATAGTAAACTAGTTGGTCGTCAAGGCCGACATCCTTCAGCGCTATCTATGCATGACTGCTAAAGCTAAATCTATTTGCATTTAGTTAAATCTGTCTGATTTGGCTAAATCTGACTGATTTAGGATTGCTGGCAGAGCAAACTAGTTAGTCGTCAGGGCCGTCACACTTCCGCATAAGCGTACGGGAAGGCATTTTACTGGGGGGGAACGAAAAAAATTTGCTTTAAAAATAAACAAATTGCCTTGAAACTAAGTTTTTTAGTTTAATCCGCTTGGGGCCTGAAACCTCTTGTAAATCTGCTCTATACAGTTACGAATTTATAACGGATTCGTCTGTAACGTCAATTCGCCTATAACGTTACATTTTGTTCGGTTCCGTTGGCATCTTTTACATGCATTTCAATTCGCTTATAACGTCAATTCGGTAATAGTTACCTTGCTTGTTAATTGTTTGGACAAAGAATTGATAGCCTATAAAACACTTTCCAAGTGCTTTGTACAAGTATTGTCATTTGTACGACTGGTCCATATTACACAAACCGCCACCAGGATTGGTCCAAATTACACACTGCATCAACAAAACTAACTTCAAAAAATATCCTACCTCAGCCAGTCAGCTAAAATTTGATGTTAAGATCAAAGAGTTCTAAAAAAAGCACGAAAGACCTGGCATTAAAACTCCTGTTACTCAAAAAATCTATCATCTTAACACCCTGCACCTCTACCCAGCGCAAACTCGAAAACGAACAAAGAAAGAGTTACCGAATTCTTAGATCAAGCTGTTGACCTACCGACATCCGATTGTTTGATTTTTACAGAAAACGAGGGCTTGGTCCAGATCAAAGTCATTATCACCCGTCACAACTATGGTCCAGACTACACTAGCCCAAAATACACGGATCACCCCCAAGTAAACATACACTGTATTGAAAAATTTTTCACCGTTCAGGATTTTTGAGCAACTTTGCGCTTGCCCTGAAAAACAGTGCGCCCTGAAAATTTTCACTGTATTGAATATACTTTTCACAATCAGGATTTTTGATCAACTTGCTCTTGCCCTGAAAATAGAGTTTGCCCTGAAATTTTTCAATCCGGGTGGCTGCCGTCCCCCAGCCTCATACGCCTATGCGCTTCCGCGCTATCTATGCATGACTGCCAAAATTGAATGGTTCTGATTCAGCTAAATCTATTCCGATTTACCTAAATCTGTTCCGATTTAACTGATTCTCTCCGATTTAGCGTTTTTTTTTGTGTTAAATGTGTCAGATGTAATTTTTTACGAATGGCGCCCCACAGCAGGTGACACGAAGCTGCTATTCTCAAGGCAATAATTCACTATTGCACTCATTAATTTATTGGACTATGACACACTATGATACGTACTTCATTACATGCCTGCAATTTCACCAAATTTCCTATGACAAAACCTTTTTAATGCAATTATCATTTACATTTATTTTGAAGAAATATGTGTTGACATGTTTATTTGCGATTAACGTAAATTTTGTCTAAGAAATATTTAGTGAGAGCTTGTTTGCAGTTAGCCACTCAATTCCTCTTGCCATTTCACAGGTAATCGATGTTTGCAGCTTTTCAAATTATTGGCACTTTTCACTGAATACTGAAGCCGTATCAACACCAACAATTATTGCTTTCATAATATTGCAATTGGGCGAGTCATTTATAAATAGCAAAAACAACAGTGGACCTAAGATCGAGCTTTGGGGGACCCTGGAAACAATTATCTTTACAGATGATTTAGTGTTTTTCTCCTGAACGTACTGCATTTTTCTGGAAAGATGCGACTGTAATAGTTTCCATTAAAATCTATTGATTTGCTGCAAGCTTTCGAGGAATCAGCAGACTGGGCTCTGCTTACATCGTTTTGCGATGATTCACACTTGCACATATCTATATTCAAGTAACTGGTCTCCACAAACGTGAAGGGTTTGAATCCATCAGCAAATAGGAAATCGATTTCACGTAACACTGCGCATCTTCAGTCCTACAATCTTATTCAATTGAATAAAAGGTGATGAACACATCTGCTGTAGCTGAGTAACTAGGTGGCATCCTAATTTGAAAATTCATAAATCAAATTTAATTTTGTTATTTTTTCGTCCGGTTATGAGGATGTCAATTATTTAACCCTGTCGTCGAAACCAATTCTTTACTCTCACTCAGTTGATACCACTTCCGCAGTGCTTTAGAAGCACAACTAATTTGTATTCGAATCTCGGAACTTACATTTGGGTGTTGACTTACGTAGTCGTTCCAGAATAATGCTCGAATGCCTACCAGGCCCGTAGCCAGGTTTTAATCTTTGGGGGGAAAATACAATTTTGTGGGGGTTGTTTTTATTGTAGATTCAAAACAAACTGTGACTTCGTTTTCTGGGCACAAAAAAAGTTTAGGGGGGCACTGACCCCGAATGCCTCTCCGTGGCTACGGGCCTGATGTCTACTATACGTAGCGAAGCTGAGATTTTCTCTAAATAGTCTGCGCCCAGAAGTTGCATGTACAATTGCTTAAAAATAGGCAGTCAAAATGTAGATGCAGTAATTCATCGTTTATTATGTAAAAGCGGACAAAGGCTGATTGCGCAGAATTACACAGTCTGGAAATAAGCATTTCTCCTTGAAAATAGGTTGTTCATCTTCACTTAATCAATTGCTGCAGCTTCGTTGCTGGAAGCATTGAGTTGATTTNATCTCTAAGTTTTAAGCTTNTTGACTGTTGTCCTTCATCACAACCGACCTTAAAGCAGATTCTTGCCAATCAAAATTAAAACAAGCAGTCAAATCAATGAAAAATCACCAAAGGCGGTGCAAAGCACCTTTCAGAACATTCGATCAAGACAAGTACTTTTTAACTGCTGCGTTTCTTATAACTGTTGCAATCGGAAATCCCGAGCGGCATGTGCGCAAAGCTTCGCACCGTGGCAGCAAGCAACAATAGAGATCATGCTCGCAATCTCTCTTACTATTGCTTACTCGCGCTTCATATATAATGGTTTTTTATTCTTNACGCACATCCCGTTCGTNGTGAATCACATAATCAACGCAACACCACCGTAGAGGTTGCAACATNACCAGGGCTACCATACTGTCCTCATTTCTAAGATTTGTCCTTATTTTGCAGTACTACGTCTTAGAAAATATAACTGTCCTTATTTCTAAGAAATTCCTTATTTGTAACTTGCGCCCTTATTTTTTCTTATATTCTGTCGCATAGCAATTTTAAATAAGCAATGTCTGATAGTCATACAGACCATTTCTGTCTCATCGTAAACATTTTGTAATCAAAGTTTTTTGATGTCATGAAAGTAGTATAATCTTGCAGCACAGAGACATAACGCCGTATCGGGTATTGTTAGCACTGTAAGTTGTCTACTCTAGTTTGGATTCTTACGAAAGCTGGTTTTGTAGCGAAGGCTTAGCATCTAATTGATTAAAGAAATAAGCAAGCGAAAAAAACATTTTCCGTGACGATTCCAAGAAGGAAGTTGAGAATAAGANATTGCTAAAGCAAATGGTTCCTGAAGATAAATAGGCAACGGTATGATCTGACTTTGGTCTTGCAAACCGAAACAATTGTTTTCTTTTTACGTAATATAATCAAATTTTCCTCAGTCGTCCTTATTTTTGGTTCTAGACCGATGGTAGCCCTGCTTATAACTAAAAACCCAACGGAAACGTGGAATGACTGAAGGAATGGCAACAAGACGTGATACTGACCTCCTATGCTGTTCAACCGTGTTGTCCTTACCCCAAGCATTGTCCTTTTTTGAACTATGTTCATACGTTGTGATGGAATACGCTTTCTGTAGGTGTTGCAAGTTTTTCAGGCATTCTTTTTAAAATTAAGCATCGTATATGCGTCGTTGAACTGTTCTGCTGCGGCTAAGTGCTCTGATTCGTTCTCGTGACTGCTCAGGTGTGGCTTTGGGCATCGCTTTTGCTTACGGCTGGAAACTCACTCTTCTTACCATGGCCTTCATACCCTTCATCGCGGTTGGAGGTTTTCTTGAAACGCAGCTTGTGATGGGAGGCGAATCAGCAGAAAAGCAAGCTTACGATGAAGCAGGTTGGTTTATCTCGGATTCGTTGCTCGATTGATTCGAGAAAGATGGAGAGTATCAGTAGCCTTTCACCTGTTTTCTCCAATTGAAATGCTTTTATTTTCTGCTCAGCGCTCTGTGCAAGGTAAGTGTCTTTTCAAAGGACCTGAGATATTTTGCTCAAGGGATGAGAACTTTTTTTTGAAATTTTAGGATGTATGTTGCGTCATTGTAAATTTCATTAGGTTAACTTAAAAAATTTTGAGCTGCTTCAATTAACATTGGCAGTTCTCCCACAAGATCAATGCCGCTCATACCTCTATATTCAATTATTTCAATTAATATTGGCAATTCTTCCGCAAGATCAATGCCCGGGGACCGAGTTTAAGGGGGGACATGTCCCCCCAACTTTTGGGCAATTGGGGACACAATATCTTTTGTCACCCCAATGCGTTGTGATAAAAAATAATGCAGTTGTACAAATTTCATGGTTACATTACTGTTGGAAACCCCCAACATAAAGCCAGGGAATAAATAAGAAAAATGGACATCGTCACTGGATTATCTATAGACACAGTGTACAGATTCACTAAGTAAACTGAATTATCATGATTGTTGATAATTGTGTTGGATAATCTGAATTAACCGAATTAGTGTGTACATAAATGTCGCTAAATGATGTGGCTGATTTGTGTCATGTTCTTGTGAGTCGAATTCCTGCGTTGGTCTGTAGCCAGCAATATAAAGAACACGGTTGCCATTGCTATTATTTACCAAAAGATCTTGTGGTTTGTGTGTGATTTCATCAATGTGGTTTATTGGTTCCTGTGAGAATCTTGTGGTTTTTAGTAGCAGTACATTTTATCTCGGAACTGACCAAATTTGTATTGATTATCACAATTTTTTAGCATAATTATGTCTATTTAAGCCCAACTCTCAGAATTAAATTTATTTTCATATTAAATGCAGTCCTAGATATAGCGCCATTCTGCAGTACCAGTTGCTATACCACCAACATGGGCGTAGACAGGGACACTTGGGCCATAGTCCCTAAAATATGTCATTTCCATAATTTTCTCCCCATTTTGCCACTTTTACAAAAAGATCCTACTTAATGTTGAATGAACATGGTGACGTCATCGAAGCGCAAACAGTAAAGGTTTGTCTACCCAAAGTTTTATAGCAAACCCGGTCCCTGTCAATGCCACTCATACTGAACAATGCTGCTGAAGCCACTTGCAGAACAGCGTCAACAGTGTGTGCCTGAAAGCTTGCAGTGTATTCCGCTTAAAAGAAATGCATTTTCTTGAGCCGAAAATTTAAGCTAGGCCTTTGTTAACGCTGTAACGTACAAGGTAATCTCATCAGCTTTGAAACGGCTTTTACTGACCAAGGTTTCACTGCCTGTGCTTTCACTTCAAGTGTGTCTTGGCTCGGCCGGTGTTCTCCAGAGTCTACTATCGTACGTTGCATCCACGAATGAAAAGAACCTGATACAGATTTCCAAGTAATTTTGTTCCGAATTGCGAACAAAACCATTTTCCAGTGACAGCAGACTTTCGGTATAATAAGGAAAAATTCTTCCGCCATGTTAAATATTTTATTCATAAAAACTCCGAGTTTGACGCAAAAGATCAATCCAGCGTATAGGTTGAGTAGTCTTCAAGAGGCAGAGCAGTTGGTAATATTATACTCGGGGACGCCAGAGCAGCGGTAGGACAGGGGGACAGTGAATGAGTTGAGGGCAACGGAAACTTGTAAAAAAATAAAAATTTGTTATCAGTATGCCGGTTTCTGTTCCGCAATAATGTTGACCTCAAAAATAATAACAGAAATTGTAGAAAACCGTTCTGAATTTTGTGGGTGCGCGAATGGCTGCAATAATTTTGTTTCAATTCAATCTTCATAAACCATAAAATTACCTATGATACTGTTATGAAAAGGCACCTGCGCGCCCGTTGTCCCCCTTTTGCAAGGGCGCTCTCCGGCGTCTCTGGTTGGACTTAACTGATTTATTAAACCTTGTCACCAGCTGAGACGGAAACATGTTGTTACATCGACTATGACTCTCTTCTATTGTTGGGCTTCGCAGACTGTAGCTTTGGCTTGTTCATGAGACGATCCTCACAGAAGCCAAGCTTTCCAATATTGGAGCTGTGGCTGGAAGTTTGTCAAAAGTTCATAGCTTCTCGTCGCGTTGTTCGTTGAAAGACTTTGTAATGAAAGCTTCATTTCAATTAATGTGTTTTCACCTGAGTACACTTGTTCAACACACGGCACGTCAATTACGATATGCGTGAAATTTTACTCTTTCTTTTTACCACGTCAGTTCTTGTTTCCGTGTTAACTCGTTTATGGTTTCTGGCGTTCGTTTCAATAGTTTTCGTTATTGGCTGCGATAATTTCAGGGAACGTAGCTGTTGAAGCGATCAGCAACATTCGCACTGTTGCGTCACTAACAAAGGAACAAAAGGTTTTTGAACGCTACGTTGCATATCTGAGAGTTCCTGTCAGGTAAGCTGAATTTTCCGCAACGATTCCCGACTATAATGTAGATGTGTTTCGAGATGGTTGTCTGAGTTTTTGTCCTATTATACTTAGTAAGAAATTTTCCGGACTTATTTGCAGATGTCTTATCACAGCAGTAGCAAGGCTTGTTTTTACCATGTCATGAAAAAGTTCGCAGTGTGTTTTGTTAACCTTTTTCTGTCACAGGAAGGCGTTGTCGAAGAGTTTTATTGTCGGAATTGGTTATGGATACTCTCAGTGCGTTATCTATTTTGCTTATGCCGCCGTGTTTCGACTTGGTATAGAATTGGTTATTACACAAGACATGACATTCGACAACGTTTTCAAGTAAGTTGCTTGTTTCCATGGGCTATTGGACGGAACTTCGTGACTGTGCTTTCTTGGCTAATTTAGAACATTGTAAGACTACACACAGGCAGTGTCTGATTAAGGCAGCGCGTGGCCTGTAGCATATTAAAAGTGCGGGGCCTTAAGTTAAACATAAACTTTAACAAGTAAACGATTGTTAAATAATAAATTCTGTGGGCATACACGTGACTACCATTAGACACACTGAATTTCGTAAGTACGAAAAGCTTTGTCCTAACTAGCAACTGGTGGACGTTATGGGCTACATAACTTTTTTACCAAAATCGTATATGCGTATCTTTTCACCAAGAACACTGCCTATGGAAAGAAATCTTTTCTCAGCAAAGAATCAGACATTTTAAGATCTTACCGAGTATATCTTTCGCTTACGATGTAGACATCATCAGTTCTTATTCAAATAGAATCAAGAAGGGATGCATTACTGTACAGCTCACAAGTACAGTACAGAGGCAGTTATTAATGCTTCCAGACTCATCAACAAATTTGATCATTACTATATCTACAAAATGTAGTCATGTGTCGAAGTCGATTGTCAAAAGCAGCAAACCTACTGTTTAAGATTGCATTTTTTAAAGATTTTACCTTAGCGAATTTGTTTATGATACTGGTAGCATCTATTTCGCACAGAAGTTCATTCTTTATACCAGGGGTCTCAAACTCAAATTGCTCTGTGGGCCACATGAGGACTTATAAGGTAACCCGCGGGCCGCATTATAAAGCTGAAGCAACAGTGGAGGTACCTGAACTTACTAGAAATAGCTTTTTCATCTTGTTTCTTGATCTTATACGCAAATGATTTCTAGCCATCTCTGCACTCGCATTAATAAATTCTAGCTGTCTAAGGAACTTGTTCACTCGCTAGCTGAGCACTTTTAAACACCAGTGAACTAACTAAATAACGTAAATGATAATCATTTCATTCATTTTCATGCCAGCTTTTCCTCTAGGGAGGGTCGCGTGGGCAACAGCCCTAGGAGGACTTGGAATACTTCAAGGTCAAAAACAAATTCAGATAGGGCGGAGATGTAATCAATCCAGATAGGCCTTGGACCACCTCTGGGTCGATTTCCCGTGGGTTTAGCCAGCAGGACTTGCCTCCCCAGTGTTTCGTGGGGCATTTTGGACACATGCCCGAACCAACGCAGCTGTGACGTCGCCATTCGGCGAAGTGGTTCGACATTCAGGACTTTGCGAATTTCACAGCGGTGCACTTTGTCGCGAAGTGTCACACGGTAATACCAGGGGTGCAACGAGGGGGGCAAGGGAAACACAATGCCCCGGGCTTCGAATCACTGGGGACTGCCGAAAAGTCCCAATAATGTCGCAAGTTTTTTCTTCAATACAGTACATTTACTCCCAAAAGGCGTTAGGTTCGAACATGGGGCGCCATTGCCAAACTTGTTTCTTACCCCGGGCGCCAGCTCACTTCGGTACGCTCCTGTGTCGCACCGTGGACTCTTCAAAAAAATTCTATCTCAGTCGCTTGCACCTGGGATAATATTCCTTCGGTCATTACCCAAGATTCATGACCATGTAAGTATCGGAACAAAGACCGATTTGAAAACTGACATCTTTGCGGTGTTTGAAAGCTCCCGTTTTGTGACCACAGAGTGATAAAGCTCACGCAGTTTTGCATTTACCCATCCGTCTATCAATCTCCTCGCTCCACCTCCCGTCACCCGTAAATACCAGCCCAAGGTATTGAACTTCTCCGCATGCTGCAGTGTAGTGCCGCTCACTTGCAGCGTACACTGCCTTTGGTTTGTAGATAGACATCATAACAGCCTACCTCGGTATTTCACAGTGTTGATTTTTTATTCCAGCTCGGTCACAAGTAGCAGAAAAGTGATCGAGTGCATGCTGAAGACCCAATTGAGAACATGCCAGCATAGCAGCACCAAATCGTCTGAAAAAAGTAAACGGTTGATCCCGCAGCTCCCAAGTGTGACACCCTTGTCGACTCGGCTGTGACTGTCTATAGNAGCGGTTTTTAACCGGGGGACGCGCCCACCAGGGGGGCGTCAATAAATTTTCACGGGGGCGAGCTCTTACGTGATGAATGAATATGCCAGAGATGAATATGGATTTGGATTTAAATCAGCCGGATTTTCCGCTTTGTGACGGATTCTGATTGGAAACGGATTTTATAAATCCTGCTGATTTGGATTGAATTTGGATTTCATTATCTTGTTTTAAATTTCTTCGCAACTTTCAGTTCTGTTTCGGACCTATAGATTACTACATTCAATCTGTAAGTTTGCTTTAGTGGAGTTTCTCACATCCGTCAAAATTGTACATATTGTTTGTATTTGGATCACAGGCTAACCAGTGGTGGAGGGTACAAGCCTGCTCTCTTATGTGTCATGTCATATGTGTAGTCAAGTGCTAATGATTCGCTTGTGCTGTATTTTGTACCTGGTAATTTGTTTGTCCGATTTGGTGCCATACACTGTATAGTTGATCTTTTCATTGCATATGATGTTAATAGTGCTTGCCTTGAAGTCTTCAAAATGTCCACTATTATAGTGCTATGAGCCGAAGGTAGAGCATGAGTTAACTTGACTTAGTTAATTTTTGGTGTTCTTTGGTAAGCATTCTTTGGTATTGCCTTCTTGCCTCATGACCTCCAAAGCATTCTTTGGTATTGCCTTTTTGGCCCATGAGGCAAATCCTGCTTTGGATTGATTGATTTATTGTTTCATATGACTCAGCTTATAAACAGAAAGAATACAAAGAGCCATCGTGCAATAAGGGAACGAATTGTTAGTGAACATTAAAATAAATGAAAACACAATGGCAAAATAACTGATCAATTTATTTTGTAGTAAGCAGAACACGATTGATAGAATTTTGGATTTAAACAGGATTTGGATTTTGAAATTGTCAGTTCATCGGTTTTGGATTCGGGTTGGATTTTGAAATGAACTTGTCGAATTGGACTTAGATTTGAAAAACCTAAATCTGTTCATCTTTGTTACGTGCCCTACAACATGGAAAGTTTGATCATTAAATTTACCAATCAATACATTTGTTTTTACAGCTTATTTAAAGTCGGGGGGCTTGAAACAAAGGACAATTACTTAAAGGCAGGCGTGGTAGAATAAAGGTAAAGAACCTCTGGTTTATAGACTTGAAAAGGAGGGGTGACAGCACACATTGTCGGAGGCCAGCAGCAACGGTGAACGGTCGTGATTTAACTCTTCCGTCACGGACAAAAACCTCTGAACAGGAATACAGTCACTTCAAGGCCAATAACAGGCGGCCGTCAACACCGTACTCCCACAACATTCTCCTAAGCTTTTCACGAGGATCCCGGTCGTATTCCTTCTCGAGGTCGGCAAAACATGTTTAAACGTCTTTGGCATACTCTCAAGATTTCTCAAAAATTTGAAAAAAAATTTGAAAAAGAGTGAATATTTGGTTTGTAGTGCAACAGCTGGGACAAACACCGCACTGGGTATCATCAGTTTTGGTTCGCGGCATCTTTTTTCAAGGCACTTGGCAACGTAAATGTTAAATTTGAAAATTCCCAAAGAGCATCGCGGGCCGCGTGTTTGAGACCCCCTGCTTTATACTCTTTACAATCAGGCTGTTCAGCTTGTTTTGTCTAATGGTGCTTCTCTGTTCATTCTGCTTAGGTTTAGAAAATGACCGTGCTCCACTGCAATTGGTTACTATGGGTGATAAATGAGTGCGCAAATAATTTCCCACATTTGTAAAGGAAGACTCCAAGTACTCCACCCAAAGGCTAGTGAATAGATGCCAAATCCAGAGCTGCCAGTGATATTTCTATATCAGTGCTCTTCAACAGGGGCTCCGCAAAACATGTAGTGGGGTTCCGTGAGTTTTAAGGGTTCCGTGAGGGTTCCTCGTTTTTTAGGGGAAATGAATTTTTGCTTCAGTATGTTGATGCGTCATTATGAAATTTTGTAGATCACTGTGCCGCATTCATACTCCAAGTAGGCCAGTTAGTTATGCAGGAGATAGAGTGCAGACAGCGGAACAAGAAATATTGATAGTTTTTGCGTCACTTGTTCACTGTTGTGCAATTAAGAAGAACGTTATTGTTGCATCACTGTTATACGATGTTGCCGATGCTGTACAGTACACAGTAGAATAGACTGAGTAGTTGACAGTGTTGCCATTTTAGCTGTTTTGCTGCTGGATCTAGCAGGTTTTTCTCATTGTTAGCTGGAAATTTTTCAATCTAGCAGCTAGCTGATTTTCTAGCAGGATTTTGAAAACCGTTTAGCAGGTTCAGTAGGTAACAACTTCCTGGCTAAGTATTTGTTCCAACAATTTTTGAGATGAAAACTTTACACTTTCTTAATCGAAAAATTCTTTACCTTTTTTCTGACGCTTCATATTGGGCAACACAAAGACCACCAGGCACACCTAGCTGCCTTTAATCGTTTGGATGCATAAATGTACCATTGCTATTACCATTGGAGTTTCTACTATGACCCAACGAAGCTGCTTCAAGAAGAATATTGCATCATAATAACAAGTAACTGGATGGCTTGGTGAAGCCTAAATGATTTGCTTCTGTGCTTAGTGAGCGCATTGGGTTTAAAAGACTACATTGGCAGAATGTATTTTTATCCCACGACACATATGATTTTTCCGGGTGGTTCAGTTATCCCAGGAAGTCATAGGCCTAATGTCTGATCCATTGATAGTGAATGCAAGATCAAAAATTGATACATAGTTTTACAATTTTATTTTAAACACCTCAAAATAGCAGTTTTTTAGCAGATTTTCACGATTTTTAGCAGATTTAGCTAAAATTTTGTGACATGGTTTTTAGCATGACCTAGCAGTTTTTCGTGACACGATTTAGCAGGTTTTGGTGACAACCATCTGGCAACACTGGTAGAAAGTAGGCTCAGCCTGAGTCTAGTAGAGGGTAGACTATGTCACAGACTAGAGCTGGTGTTCAACCTTCGTGGAAATAAAATGAAAACAAACCCAAGTTTTTACTATTTAGTCAAGCCACATGAAGCAAAATAGGATATTTTCATATGTGAAGCGAAATAACAACAGCGAAGGTGTGGACTGTAATGAGCAGTGTAGTCCAATGTAAAAGAGGCACCTCATCCGAAGCGGACCAAATGTAATTCAATTGCCAAAGTTAGAAAATGGGACGACACATATTTGAGATACGGGTTCTTTCTGCATGTAGCAGATACATTCCAGATATGCAAGAATAACCGAGTTATTAATTTTTTTGCTTTTTAACATCTGTAATAACTGTTTATTTGTTGAAGTGTCTAATAACGAAATATTTGTTTTTTCTAGAAGTAACTCGTGTTTTTTTTAATTTTTGTTTTTGGGTGTTCCATGACAAACGCGAAAGTATGTCAGGGGTTCCACGATTACAAAAAGGTTGAAGAGCACTGTTCTATATATAAAGTCAGGGGTGGATATTAAGGGTGGAGAGCGAGGCGTCGCCTCTGGTCATGTTTTGCAGAGATGTCGTGAGGGCTCCCTTTTTGAGAGTTTCGCATTTAGTTGTTGCATTGTTTTGTTAATAAGCGTATGAATCACTCTAGATCAGCGGTTCTCAATTCATTTTGAAGCCCACACCCCGTCCGGAAGGAAAAATCATTTTTGCACCGTTTGATGTATTGTTTTTTGTATTATCATTGCTGACATCAATAGTCGCAGTTTGGCAGAGAAGTTCGCACCCCAAGAAGTCCCTTCTCGCACCCCCTTGGGGTGCGAGCACCCCCAATTGAGAACCGTTGCTCTAGAGCGACATTTCATAAGGTCTGAAGCAAGTCAATATGTTTGTCAAACGAAGCAAAAATTATGTGTACATGTGCCAAAACGGGCCCCTCAGTAACTTTAATGTGTAGACAAAAACAATTTAAATTCAAATGACTTCAAACAGTTTACAATGTGAGATTTACTTTTATGCAGAAGCAAATTCCCAGACGAAATGAAATATTTAACTTGCTTTCAGCGAAAAAAGTTTCTGTATATCATGTGTAAATTAAGGCACCTTTCTGGGACTTTGCCTCGGGCAACTAAATTCTAATATCCACCCTTGCATATAATGAAGAACACATTTTCAAACAAAGGACCGTGGGGCCCCCAAAAGTGCGGGGCCCTTAGCAATTGCTACATTTGTTACTATTGTTAATCCGACACTGACTATGCAGGTAGTAGATGAAGTTTCACATGTTTTGTCAAACTATTTTCAGTCCAAGTTGTCTTTTAGCAGATGGGTTTTGTTGTAATCAGCTTGCATCTATCACGGACCTTAATGGGGAATCCTCTGTCTATTTCTCAAATAGTTTCTAAATGTAGCATTTCCTAGATAATTTTCTCAATCTGACTTCTGTCTTCTTTATCTCCAGGGTCTTGACCGCCGTCATATTTGGAGCAATGGCCGTTGGACAGAATAGTTCATTTGCTCCTGATTACGCAGAAGCAAAGATGTCGGCATCTAGAATGTTCGCTTTGTTTGAAAAAGTTCCCATGATTGACGCTTACAGCGACGAAGGTCACAAACCTGTAAGTATGACGCTGATGATGCGTTTCTGTGACAATGAGGTAGAAATGGAACAACAGTTGAACTGAAACATAGCACAAGTAATTATTTGATGCGGTTTGATTCTCTCTAACCACCGTCAGCCAGGCAGTGAACTAATTATTACTACGCTGTGTTGACCACACATGGGGCGATTACATCACAAATGTAATCGATTACGATTACTTGCAACATGCTCGATTACGATTAAACAAAATCATAATGTAATCAATTATGGTTGCATTGAATGTAATCACGATTACAATTGCGTCTTGAAACATCCTCAGAAAGAAAACAAGACCCATTTGCATGTGATGTAAGTATATTTTCAGACAATACACNNTATGAACNAATGTAATAAACGAAATTACGAATCACTTCGGAGTAAAAACTGAAAAAAGAAACATCACATTAATTGTTTACTGAGATGTTTGTGCAGTCAAGAGTCAACAAACACTTTAAATATTGATTAAACAAATATAAACCAATGCTTAAAATAGTTGTTACAGTTGATACACATCAACAAATCAAATCTTTTATCAATCAAACGATATCAATCATGCTTGAATGCTTGTCCAGCAGTGCTGTATCTCTGTTACCATGCTAGTTATCAGCGTTGTGGAAAGGTGCTTTCGACTTGGGTTAAACTATTTTATTCCTCTGAAAAACGTTAAACTATTGTACTAATTATGTATATAATTATATAGACATAGCCTACTGCAGCACTTATATTTATATGTTAACTCTGAATTTATATAAATGAAACCAACACCTCTTCTCGTAATGCAACGCTAACTCTTCTGTTGACGAAGTGTCTACACGTTTTTAACTCAAGCTCTTATTTTTTTGCTATATGTCACTAGACACTACATTACTACTGGCGGCCAACAGGAAGGCTAGCTCGAACAAAGCGAAATTTTGCTGCCAAACGCTGTGCTTGCCGCTGGTCTATCTTGGTTTAACGCGCACAGACGGGCAAACGGCCCCATGACAATAACACAACCGAACCGATGATACAAGAGGAAACCCAGCCTCCTAAACCGCGGTTCATCGCGCTGCGACGTAGCATGAAGAATTCCAAGTTAGCGAAAGTAATCATCGATTACGATTAAATTGGAAATTTATTATTACGATTACAATCATTTTTGGTCAGTTTAATCGACCTTGATCACTCAAAAAACTGTAATCGATTATGATTATCCCATGTCTGGTGTTGACAGTTCTGCAGCTTTAGATCATGTCACTAATTATAGAAAGAAACCTCGTATTTGTCTTGTCATCCATGCGGAAGCACATGGCAATTATGAATAGATGCAGAATTTAGTTGGGAAACTTCCCTGACATGATCTCACCGTTTAGTGCAAGTTGTTCGTTGCCTTCTAGTAAAAATAGGGGTTGCCATCAGGCCAGTACCCAGGGGACGCAGTGTGGCTTCGCCCCCCTGGAAAATTTCCCTCCCCTGGAAAAATGTGTTGGACATAGTTTAAAAAAATTGGCCCCCTCAGAAAACTCTTCGCACCCCTCGGGTGTCCCAAGTTGGTTACGAGCCTGGTTGCCAGGATAATGTGTTCAAAATAAGTCAAGCGTTCTACAGTAACGTGAAATGGTCTTGTTGCTTCGCTGTGGCAGTTCACCCATGTCGTTATGTTTTGTGTATGTACGCACTTCTTGTTTTGCGTCACACTCTGGGAACTACCATTTTAGATTGAAACTAGTGTGTTTGTTTTCAACAAAATGATTAAAAATCCTTGTCTTCTCCTGTACCTTGCTTTCCATTTCACACTAAGTTGCAATTCAGGTGATGGAATCCTATGTTTTTTATTCATGCAGGCACACTGCAAAGGCGACATTACTATTAAATCAGTATTCTTCCGCTACCCCACAAGACCGGATCTTCCGGTTTTACGCGGATGCGACCTCACTATCAAAGCAGGCCAAACGTTGGCCCTGGTTGGACAATCGGGATGTGGCAAGTCCACTACAATTCAGCTCTTGGAACGGTTTTACGATCCTGCATCCGGGGAAGTGGTGAGTGCTTACAAACTTTTTTAACAATATGCAGATACAGGGCCGCAACCAGCTGATATTTTCAGGGGGGAGGCAAAATGTTTGCAACTTGTTATTGTGTCAAATTTCGGTGGGGGAGGAATTGCCCGATTTCCACCCTGGTTGCGGACTTTTGTAGATATGCTAGATCCCGAAGAAAAGCGATACCAATTTCTTTCTTAGTAAGAATGTTGTGAAAGGTTAGCATCTGAATTGTGTCTTAATGTTGTTGGTAGTGAATAAGATCTTTGCAATATTTTATTTTTGCTGATGCTGAAGTTAGCAATTAAGAAGAGCGACTCAGCGTTCTTCTGTTTATCATCTAATTTCCTGATTGTGACGTCTCGCCAAAAATGTGTCAAAGTGAATGTTCATTCAGTTTTTGGACGGTACCGATATCACTGAACTTAACGTCAGTTGGTTGCGGTATCAGATGGGTCTGGTGTCTCAGGAGCCTGTACTGTTCAACCAATCA
>JGI24021J15306_10004154_pt1 | contig 16694 bp, 8 predicted proteins | sample Ectturendosymbi1_FD_15306 | JGI IMG/M metagenome (IMG submission 15306) | reverse complement strand
GGGGGGCGGTAGGGGTATTGGTTATTTGCAGGTGATTCTCGATGAAGTGTACATGCGCGACGAAACCAAGACACTTATTACTGTTTGGCGGCCATCATTTCCTGGCTTGCCATAAACACACAAAAATATTTGACAAACGTAACAACAGTCCGCTGTTCCGCGTATTAAAACCAAAAATAAAGGAATGCTACATGGAAACAATGTGCCGCCGCGTTACTCAACATAACTGGAGATTTTTTCGGTTGACAGGTTTCCCGAACATGAAAACCAAAGAGCCATGATTTTGATGTAGCAGTAAAACATTAACGCAAGGCCGTTTCTCTTTCAAGAAAAACTGGGGACAACGTTCCACCGACAACCCCACTGGCTAAATCTGTTTTGCTCAGAAAAACAACATCAAAATATGGTGCAGTAGGACAGTAAAGAAAATTTCGCTACACTCGCTTTGTGCACCCAATGAAAACATGTAACGAATGAATGGTCCCTAGGCGCCTATCATTTGGTCAGGGCCATGAGCCACGTGGTTGCTTTCATTGGAAATGCTGTGACGTCAGCACTGCGCATGGAGTGTTTCTAGCAACTATCCATTAAGTCCGAGCACGAGAGGTCGCAATTCCATTTTCAAGTGTTCGACATCATGACCCGATCGTGTGCCAAACCCGTCTATTAACTTGAGAGGCTTGCGCTTTGGCACAATTCGAAATGCGTGTGTGTGACTTGTGCTCTGCCACTTCAGTCAGCTTGCAATAAAAAATGTACGAAAACAGAGCATGAAGATCAAAATAATCACCGAGCGGGAGGCACACGGAAGACTAGACGTGCTACCGGAACGTAGAAAGGCTGTGAACATGGAAAAAAACTAAGACTTATTCACGTTCATGCTGAGTGTTTCGGGAAAGCTCCCTCATATGACAGAAACTTCGACTGTGAAGCTGATGAAAATGATTAAATGTAAAGCATAACACCAACTTCACCAAATGTATTTTTATGAAGTATTGCGAAGGGCATCACGATTAATCTCATTAAATTTTGCGGCCCCAATACCTTTTAAATAACAACTACTCAACTTTTCGTTAAAAGCCTCTAATTAACGCGCAAGAAGAAAGTCATGTTAATAGTGCAGCAACTTTCCAAGTCGTTTGGCTTCACGCATGCACCTTTACGATGAAAGCTTCAGTCAGGACCGACGCTTTGATCTTGCGTTATTTCTTGGTTAGCACTAGTAACGAGCTACATGATCAGCTCGTGCTGATCAGATCACTGGGGAGCGTTGTTAGTGACAAAGGTCGTCACGACTGACGTGCGTAGCCGTACAAACGATTATCAACTCGCCCTCTTATTTCCTCAATGACGCAACACTCGCGTGAGCGTCATTGCCCACGTTAGCGCGCTTGACAACCGTTTTCGACATCGATCGATTTCCACTTGAAGCGGCAATCAACGAAGAATCTTCCGTTCTGCGAGGGTGGTTCACTGCTAAGTGATATTTTTGAAGCTGACTCTGACCGGGCGCCCCAGGCGGCTTTCAAAGCGTAATCTGAGACATCTTCAGTTCTTCTGGATTGAGCATGCTTATGACCAATGGGGCTTGGCAGTTCAAACCGTGCCTGCGTCACAGCGCTTTTTCCCAGTGCTACTGTCGTCGAAGTGCTGCACAGTACATCGCTACTGTGACACGTCGCGTACGTTGATAGATACGAGGAAACGTCAAATTGATAGATAGACGATGCTATGCGGAAGACTTTTGTTACGCATCGGGTTTTGAGAACTCAAAAGAGCAGCGTAGCGCCTTGCTACGGTTGAGGTCAAAAGGGCAGATTTAGAGAAGGTACTGATGGTGCTTGCGATTTTGTGCGTCACTTGCACCACTGAGGTATGTTACGGTCACGTGAATGTTACGGTCACGTGAAAGTAAGTTTTTGAAGCAAATCAAGTTCGAACGCAATGCTGATGCAGCCATGGACAGCCTGTTAAACATGAAAACGTTTACGACACATCTTTTACTGAAGTTGCTTTGAACAGACGATAAAAAAATCAAAGACGACCTTAGCAATCGCAGCATTAGCCACCTGCACACAGTGCTTGAGGCTTCGCTCACATCGGCGCAGTTTCCTGCTGGAGCGAACAGTTCAACGGAACCTCAAGCACTGTGCGGTTTCGCGCTTGGTCAAGTGCAGTCAAGTGCGACGCACACCGGTTGCTGGAGAGTTCAACCGAGTTCAAACGTTTTTATTATTTGGAATTTCAATATTGGTGCAAAAAATATGTCTGAAAATCGTGACTTCATGATGTAAGTTTGATAAACAACAGTTGGTGCCGCTCGGCAAGCGACCGCATCTAGAATCAAATCGATATTTTTAGACAAGTTCGAGAAAAAACACGATCGTAAATTAACAGGGCATTACACAAGCGCACCAAATTTACTGCATTCAGTGCGAAACACTAACTTCACTCGTTGTGGAAGTAACTGATTTTGCAGACATAGGCGAAAGTCATTGCATATATGATTACTTCGAAAAAAAGAAAATAAACAATAAACAGTGGATTTTTTTTTCTTATATATGAAAAAACAACAAACGACGGTCAGAAGCGTCAGTGGAAATGCAAACAACACATATATGCATAACGCGGGAGGATCGTGCCAAAATTACCAAATGAGCAGAATACGGACTAATTTTGTGGTGAAGAGTGAATAAACAAATATCCGTACGAATGCTGGTGGTGTGAATCAACCAATAAGGAGCTCGCACGCAGAACACGTGAGAATGTCACCGTGAAGAAATTTGCTTAGGGCTGCGTGCGACCTTGTTTCGCTACTACTGTACAAGCCACACATGTAGACCAGTGGCAACGCACATAAGATATGTGAGTATTTCAAGCAACCCACACAACACTGAGCAGTAACACAGTCAAGCGACTACGCGTGTACCTGGGGTTGTGGCAGCATTCATCGCTTTCGGTGAATCAGACAAGCAACAACAAGACGGTCTGTAGGATTCCGGTGGAACGATGCGGCAAGCCATAATCGCACGAGCTCTCTCCCGCAGCACGCACGACTAGCCTTGCCAGCGACGGATTGCTTCTTTCTTCAGGCTCTCGATGTACTTGATTTGCTGGGAGGGAAGGTTGGCTTCGACCAGCGATCGCGGAATCATTCCTCCGGTGTCGATGTTGATGTAAAACTCGACGCGCGTTTTGTTGGGATCGCTGAAAGCAATTGCAGGGTTTGAGGAAAGCGATAACCACTGACCTGTGCTGCAACATGTCCGCAGGAAAGCTGGGGGACAATGCTAGACAATAGACATTTGCGACGAACCAAGTCGCTTCGCATGGACAGTAACTTGCAGCGTTTGGCGAAGAGGAGGGAAAACGCGCAGTACTCCCCCCAAAAAAGAATTCAAGGACCATTGCTTCGAATGTCAAGCTATACGACAACAGAATAAAAATCGGAAACGCAAGCTATAATCTTCTTCAAATACTGGCTCGCGCCGTAATTAAACACGACGTTGGCTTACGTACACAGCGGCATGGCTTCGAGTTACATCGGAGTATAGGTGTGTGGGAATCAGACACTGCTCAACATCTGCTGCACGAGACTATAAGGCGCCCGTTTGCACTGCAGTTGTAAAGCGCAATTCAACAGGTAGATCGGACGACGTGGCGTGTGTTTTTATCTACAACGGACAATTTCAGCAGATCTAACTGGTTTCGCTTGTTGGCAGTGGGGAGGTTCCGCAGGTAACGAGCTGGTACAGCTTTGCTTCGAGATTTCAAGTGTTTCTCGTAGAATACGGCGATTATTGCCACGTAAAAGAACACAGTTGCTACTTCTACGACAGCAATCAGACATATTTCTTGCGTCATTTCTGCAGATTAGGTTTCGCTGAACGGCGAGATTTCAACACCGCGAACGATTGCAACACAATAAACATTTATTAAAACTAAAAAAGCCTTCAAAAAACTACACGTGTTTTATTTTGAGACGTTTCGGATTACTAAATTTTTTTTGACTGAATACGAAGTAAGAATAAAAAGAAATAATCCGAAACGTCTATAAATAAAACACGGATAGTTTTTTGAAGGCTTTTTTAGTGTTAATGAAACTGTTAAGTCTATCCCCGTTTTATGATCCAAAAATTTTTTCAATTAAAAAGTTTCTTTTTTAAACACTTCTATACTCCGCGCTGAAGATCCTGAAATACGAAGTCCGCTGTTTGGTTGGCAGCGTAAGTATGCTCAAGCTGGCTTTTCGTTCAGCCGTGATCGCGTGCTTCAAATTTTGTAAATAAAACTGGTATTTGACGCAAACATTAGTCCATCCAAAAACGAAACCAAACTCGTTAACAAAGGGTCACCTTTTGAGAGTTGTCGCGGAGTAACCGCTCGGATAGGTGTGAGCTCGAATTCGTTCATTTGTTTCGGGGTGCTTGTCGTATTGGACGCTTTCAGCTGAAATGTGACGGAGAACCAGAATTATATCGATGCAGGTTTTTTTCTTAACTCGCATTCCTGTCACAGTTTCTATTTACCGCGCCAAAAGGTTGACATCTTGAAAAATTGCGCTCAACGCTAATTTCCTTTTCAGATGAAGCTTGACTTTGTTGGACGATGTTTACAATTTTTTTGGTTGAAAGCCGAAATATTCCGGTTACAGAAAAACACAAAAGCGAACAATTTTCGCGTCAAAATTTCTTAATTTTCGTTCCGCGAGATTACGGCAACATTCGTTTCCCAATGATCTACCCATTACCGCAAAAATCACAAATTTGATGAAACCAGTAAGGTGGCGAAGAATCGGTACATCTCAGAGGACATACGGACTATGGTGGTTTCCTACAAATCGAACTTTACTGTGGCTGCAGCAGACACATCTACAACCCAATCTCCATTGAGTTTGTAACTATGACTTGTAAATAAAACATCGTATGACTGGTCTGTTTTTATGAGATTTTGGATGTTGAACACCAAATGAAGAAACCGATATTGCTGCTTCGAACATTTTACGGTATACTTTCAGAGGTAAAAAGATTTGCAGTGCTTTAAATCTGGAGTAGACACGCGTCGAAGAACTGATTGGATATCCAGCTTAAACTTCCACAGCACGTAGTTGCGTATTGGCGATTAATTCATCGAAACTGGATTGAAAGTCAGGGAACTTTTTTACCGATTTACACTACTGACGATTCTAATTGCAGTTTTCTGGCTTTGAAAGAACGCACGTTGCAATGAGAAACTATTTTGATAGATGCGATCGACAACACAGTCTCATGAACGTTTGCACCAAAGATGAGCGTATAAGCGCGTTGCGTTGCAAATTAAGAAATTGAATTTGGGTGCTGCCTTAAGACAGTTTAGCATCGACACCAACATGAGTACGCCGTAGCAACCGATTTCACATAAACAAAACACCTGTGTTGCCAAGACTTCCAGAGAATAAAATTTCCGCCTACGCAACAAGACAAAAAATAGACCTACGCACATAATTCGAACCGTTCCAGCGGCGATTACCGCTTGAAGTTCACAGACAATTCCCCCTGCGTGTTATTTCAGGCGCGTACGGTATCTGAAGGCTTGTTTAACAAAACGCATTTGGCTTGTTGGGATTTTCTTGAGCGCTGCTGTCACTGGAAGCGCTCGCCCGTCGTATAGGAGAAATAGCGATGCGAAACTACAGCGCTTGTTTGCAGTCAATGACAGATTTCACGTTGCAATCTGATGTAACAATCGGAAGGAAATCATACCGAAATCTCCTAGATCCAGCCAGTGGCAAGCGACGTTTTCTACATTTTAAGGCGCATCAGGTCATTGAACAATCGTTAGTTTTCCCTGAAAATATCAACCGGTTCCAGGCAGCTGCGAATTTTCTGCTGCCTTCACTGCACGAAGCTTCGCAAAGCAAACGCGACTGTTTTCTGATTGCTCATGCGTAGCAGCGATAGATCACGTCAAAGGCTGCCCTTTTGAAATACAAGTATGTTTTCGCCAAAGTAACCTGAACGCGTTGCACGAACGTCATTCCGCGTGAAAACGCCGTATGCCACCACCAACGACTGACCGTCTTGCGGAGAAATCACCCTAATTCGGAACACCTGGGTGGGTGCTGCCACAGCACTTCTCATTAGTTCTAAAAACCATGATGCGCACGTCTGCACTCGTGCGAGTACTTTGGATCATCAAGAAAACGATAAGGAGCCAATGGAACAGTGGAAAATGGACAGCAGGCAAGGAAACGAATTCTTTGCTTTTACTAGGTTTAGAATCTGTTAAGGTGCTTGTTGCCAAAACGCCCTCTGGTTACCAAAACTCAATCGACGAAGACTGCGATATTCGTAGCTGTGTACTGTACGCATCGCCCTGTGCCCTGTACCACTAGAATATGCGGTAAAATTATCACCGTCTGCTTCATTGTAGCTATTGCGTGATAACGATATTGATTGATTTGTTAAGACAACACGCTTTGTGTTGTTTCTCCTTGCAAGCTTGCTTCAGAGCTTTCAACCGATGTAGAACCGTTCGTCGAGTCTGAATCTGCGGCTGCTTCGCCACTGATTGACTAAACTCAGCCAAGAATGCGACAAAAGGTTCTGGCAACAGTCAAAACGATCCAAATCAATTGAAAAACACAAACTCGACCAATAAGCTCATGATTCGTGACAAAATCGAAAAAATACAAGTGATATTCATTTTCGTGCACGAAATGGTCTAGTTAGACAAGGCAAAAGATGCATTTTACAGTATAAATTTGCTTCGATTCGTTAACTCTTAAATCTCGAACATTTGAGCATGACATAGAATGTTAAGATTCATAAAATTGTTTCGACGACTCCTAGAAACTCTGTCACTAAACAAGAAACAGAATCTTCGAGTTAAAGCAAGCAAAATTTCAAGCAAGAAACTTACCAAAAATCCAGTGAGATGTCTCATCGCCTACATATAAAAAAAAACGATTATTTTCAAGAACAATACGCACAAAAACGATTATTGAACATAAACAATGACTAATACTAAGAGCAATAAGCACAACTCGGCTTGGTGGGGAGTTCACGTTATTCATGCGCTGTACGCTACCAGTGGTGACAATTACCCAATGCATCAATTGTGGTAATTACCCAACGCATGCGCAATGATGCCTAAAATCTACAGCGTGCAGCATGTTTGCGATACGTAGATCTTACGTTGCTGAGCCAATTAGTGTAATTACAAGTGGTCGCAAATGGGGACACGATAGCCTTCATTGAAGTACACGACATTAGCTGAGGCCGTCGAGGGCGCCACTAAGCGAGACGAAATTTAAAGCCAAACCTCGTTTCCAGAGCGAAATGCAAAAAAAACGAATATGACAAACAGCTTTCGGTTAGTACTACCCACAGCTGAATGATCTGACGAAAGTACCTCTGGATTTACATTTCTAACCTATCATTCGCAGTATATATTCACCGAAAACAGTGTTAGTTTGTCTGTGTCAGTTTACTTGTCTGTAGCATTTTCAGGCGGATAAAAAGATCCGACACTCGGAGACTTAAATGCAGTCAGCCAACTGCCATGAACGCCGCTGACCCTCCCCGGAGAATACGTCACAAACCACCACCTGTCTGGACGGCCTTGCAATGAAACAAATCGAGGAACTCTCTTGAGGAGATCACTCCCATAAGGATGGAGGGAAGGGTAATGAGGGCAATGAAAAGATCCTGCAAGAAAGCGAAATAAAATCATCCTCTATTTAAAAGCTTCAGGAAGCAGAGCTCGAAGATCAACTTTTACTACACGTTACTTAGTGATTTAAAGGCTTGTCAACGACAAGGTGCAAGAGCAGCCTCGATAATGTTAAATGTTCAAAACCATTAACGCCGCCCAGCTTGGTACGGACGAAACACGAGCGAACTTCGCCACCCATGCGTATCTCCAGGACGCACACTGATGGGTTAAGCTTATGCAAACATCTCAGCCGACGCGGGAGCAGCGCAAACCCTGAGGATTTTAATCATGAATATCGAGTGACTAGTATCGACCCTTTTCCTCTGCAAGCAATCCACGTGATGGCGTATGCAGTGGGTGAGTAAAAAGAAACAGCCCCTGACGTAAACCCGGCGACGAAGTTGCGTAAAGCATGAAGTCGTGCAATGTAAAGGATGTGCTAAAGAAAGATCTCCGTGGGCAGCCACTTCCTCGTTTAATGGGATATTAATACAATATCAGCTTAACTGAAACAGAAAATTTCTTGGCTGTTGCGGCAGTTAAGAAAAAAATCAACGCGAAAATTTAACCTGCACCAGAGTCACGCGAACCAAACCTTGGTCAAAAGAGCCAGCATTAGCATGGATTAGGATGAGTGGATTTGAGATCTTTCGATTGGGAACTTTTTGCTTGCATTCTTAAAGGAAAGTTGACAATGTCCATTGAAGACGTGGAACGATTTTATTTTGAAAGTTCTATGCAAAACGCATAATTAGCGAAATTCTTGCAGTTGCAATTAGCAAAAACGCACAAGCAATTAGCAAAATTCTTACACTTCGGAGCGCTGTGGTGTTTTCGGGCCATCGTTATGTGACAGCAATGCGGCACCAAACGTATAGCTTGACATAACGACAGTAATCAGTGATATGCAAAATATGGAATAGGTACAACGGCATGCCTGCGGGAATGAAAAGCGATGCTGTCCATTCTGTCCAGTTGTCTGCGACTCAGTTATTACGGTTGACCCATTCAGACCAACAGTATTTGAGGGCGGCATTAGCTCAGTGGTAAAATGTCCGCCTCCTAGTTGGAAGGTTGGGTGGTCGATCCACAGCCACTGAGTGAATTGCCGTAGCGCTCCTTGGGCAAGAGCGTTCACCAAGAAGCACAATCCAGGGCTAGGCCTGCCGCCAATTGCCGTCACCAAATTAACGAAAAAAACAGTATTTGACAGGGGTCGTTGGTGTGGATGATGAAGATGTTGAAGAGTTTCGCAGGAAATGACTAAAACCAAATCGCGAGTTTGCCTCATGCGACTTCTGTTAAAACGCTGTTATGCATTAGGCCATCGATAGAAACTATTCCTGTTTGAAACACCGGATCCCTCTCAAGCAATGACCTTTACCATTATCAATCGTGAAAAATAGCACCAGAGCATTGAATCAGAGCAGCCTGAAACATACCCAAGCATTTGTCTACTCAGTTCTGAGAAAACTTGTAAAGGTCTCACAAGCAGCACTGTTTTCTCAAATGCTGAAGGAATACTGTCTTAGTGAGAGCAGGATAATCATGTATTTAAAGAAGTATAATCGCAGGAAATGAACCTGTTTTTTTCGGTCATAGACCGCACTGTTTTTGAAATGACCGAAAAAAATTAAATCATTTCGGTCAGAATGTTTGAAAATATAGGCTAAAAAAACACTTATATGGCAAGTTTTAATACAACTGTGAGACAAACGACCTAAATGTTTCAGTGACCAAAACGTCTCAACCAAAAATGACCGAAATGTTTCACCGAAAAACAGAACAGAAATGTTTACTTTTTTGCAAACCTTCNTTTTTAATTTTGCAATAAGGGCAATAAACTGGATTACAAATGTGTAGTATGCGTGGGAAGTGTTAGATATCGTACCTCGTGAAAAGTCAGCAAGCGACGATAATCAGCAATGCTTTTGTCCCATGTTAACCGCTCCTCAGATACTCTCGGTGGTTTCAAGACGCCATAAACAACGTCACAGGGAGCCTCAACCACGCAAGAAAACTTGTACCTGTGAAAAAAATCGTTATTTTCCCTGTTTCATGTCAAAGAACATTTTAGTTTTGATTTTAGAAGATGCTTTAAATATGTAAGCTATTGTCAGGTAAGATGTGTTACCCGAGCAGGCAAGCAGTTCAAAATTATAGTATTGAAATATGACGCACTGCAACACAATTTTAGGCAAACGTTCCCTATCGTTGCAATTAGTGCGAAAAAGTGGTTCTCTTTTTTTGGTGTTTAGTTGATATTGGCCTGTCCGTAGTGTTTTGGCCCATCAATTCGTCAAAACATGCATGGGGATGCGTCTGCATCAGCAACAACTTGTTGTTACTGTGCTTGGATGCTGAACTTCAATCGATTAATAAAATCTGTCAGCATATTCATGGATTATTCAGAAAAGCACTTACATAGTTCCATTAAAATGTGGTGACTTTTGCCATGAGATATTCACTCCTCGCTGCAAACAAAAAAATATTTTTTCTGAACAAAGCCTTTTTCTTTGGTCAGGTGGTTTACAACAATTAGAAATCCGAAAAACACCTGGTGTCATTATCGGGGCAGCTAGGGTAAATTCTCACACTGCTTATCTCGGACTTGAATGTCAAGACACCATGCTACTTCAAGCAAAAATATGCTCAAACAGTTTTTAAGAACCAAGCAGAACATTTTAAGTCTCCTGTATTTGAAATGCAATTCATTTTTCAAATGTCACAACGTCTTCTTCACAAAAATTAAAAACTTTAAGGTGGCATGATGATGTTCCATGGAGAAATGAAAAGGATGATGAAACTGCCAACAATTCAAAATACAGTTTTGAAATTTATGATTTATTATGTAAGCCTCAAACTTTGACTTTGATTTGTTGTTAAGCTATCTGAAGAACTTTTCTCACACTTGATCTGTACAACAAGATGTTACTTGCCAACAATGTTTTAAACCTTTCAACAACTACAGCACTGCATGAATGATACACATTCTAATAACCAATTTTCAGAAATCAGTCACAAACAATCGCAGTGGTTGAACAACAAACTTTGAACAATTCTGTATTCCTCTTTCAGTGGTCTGTAACTACAGCCAGTGTTGAAAGTTTGGCTTTTTTGATGCCAAATTTGTTTAATTTTTGCCTTTAGTTAGCTATTTTGAATTTTTATATTTTTGAAAAAAGCCAAACAAATTTAGCTGTTTTGACATCATTTAATTCTTGTCAGTTTTGCAGGTTTAAAGATGATTTTGGCAGATTTATGGACACTGTTGGGCAGGATGTTAAAATTTTATCTGGAAACTCTGCACTACAGTTTTACAACTTTTAGTTTGGCTGTTTCAGGTTAATCCTTAGCAAGACCAGAATTTGAGGCATTTAGTAATTGAGTGAGCCTTATTCTGTATGTGTGTATACTGTCTTTTAGAAGTGTTGTGCAACCTGGATGGTTGTCTAAAAGTGCTATTGTGTGTTTATCTTGTTGTTTTTTTTCTCATGACAACCTGGCAACCCTCTCTACAGTACCAGTTACTAAATCTATATCAAATCTGCACATGTGAAAGACATTGTCATCTCAATTAAGCCACCACTACAAAAATGTGTGCCTCAGAGATTGTTCATGTCTGCATATTTAGCCTTGTTATAGCACCTTCTTACCACAAATAAGATGCATTAGATGACAAATTTAGGTAAACAGAAGAAAGGCTATGAGATAATTTGCACTTCCAAATATCAAGTTGAAAGATTTCACGTGAAATTTGTCTGCATTGTGTTGATACTTACTGGGCCTAGTTGTGAGTTAAGAATGTCTGGAACACAAGCAAACCAAATGACATGATGGAAAAAAGACTCATTACTTGATCACAAATGTGTTTCAGTTGGAAGTTAAAAACATGTATGTACCAACTTCTTAGCTTTAATGCGCATGTGTACCACCAATGACTTAATGACCAAGTAACCACAACCACCAACAGCTATACAAGCAGTTGCAGAATCTCATGTAGCACTAATCAAGTTACTTGCATTATTACCACATGATTTGCAAAATGGCGAGAACAGCATAAAGTAGAAATGAAATAATAAATATAGCATGGAAATACCTGCCTTAACAAGCAGGAACTTTGCTTGTTTAGAACCCCTTTCATATTTCAGTGATTGAAACAACACCTTCACATTGAGAAATTTCTTGGAAAGATGACTGTGGTTGCACCTAACTGCCAAGTAACACAAATGAACCTATCAAACACCTTAATAGCAATGCAGAAAAAAATCATTGAATGCTGAAAGAAAGCAGACCAATCGAACTAATCAGTTACTTAAAGGCTCAAAATAAGTCAATTTTTGTCTGGTTGCTTTTTTAAAAATAAAACAGGTGAATTCGCTCTTGGCTTTCTTTCACAGGCCCTAAAACATCGTTGGGACCACCTTGAGATGTCACACTGACCCCTGAAATCCAAATGCGTCCAAGAAAGTATATGACTTTCTGCATCTTTTGATGCTTCGATTAGTTCTCTAGCACTATTGACTAGGGCAGGGGTCAGCAACCTTTTTAACAAGAGCCATTCTGCTTCATCTTCCAGTATATAAGAACAATGAGGAGACAAAACGTTGACACCCATTTCATTTTTCATGCGACTTCATAGTGGCATACGCTAAAATGTATTCTAACAATATAATACTCAAATGCAAATTTCAATTCCAAGTGTTGTCAAATCTGGATAGCCACTTTGGAGGAGCTGCAGGTTACTGACCCTTGTCTAAGGGTTTATGGCCGAAACCACACAAGTCACTAAATGGCTTCGAGGTCCATAACAACTTGACGGCCAGTCTGCGAATATATCATACCTGGAAATCAGGCTAAAACCAGCAGTTTTTGGTTGCCTTACCAATGCCATAGCTCCTCTGCCGATTGCACTAGAGAGCTATTCAAACCCTCAAAATTCAGCAAGTCTTCTAGTCTGCACTTGAAAAAAATTTTTTGGTTGGGGGTTGCGGATTTTTTGTGAGTGACGTCATAAGTAAAGTAGCTTTTGGGCCATTTTGGTTCTTATCACCTCACCTAGGGCCCAACTGCAAGGCCGAAGGATTCATTTAGAAACTAAGCTCGAGTCTGAGTCTTTTGAGGCTTTGATCAACTTTCTAGCGTTTCTGGTTCAAAAGTTAGATCCAAAATAAACAAATTAATTAATTATCTAATTAGTCCAGTTTTTTTAAAGTGTTTTAGGGACACGTTTCGGGTCCCTAGAATCAGAGAAAATTATCATCGAGTCCCTAGAATCAAACAAATCGGGTCCCTACAGGTCCATATTGGGCACCTAACATTTTCCTTAAAAAAACCTGAATTAGTCAAATATTTTTGTTACTTTAGTTCATAACTATTGAACCCAAAAACCCAGCAGGTCATCCAAAGTATCAAAAGACTCAGATTGTAGCCTAGTTTCCAATAAAAACTTCAGCAAAATACTACCACCTAACCGTTTGGCCTAGGGCCAGGTGAAGTGGACCAAGGTGACCTAAAAGTCCTCAACTTATGATATCACTCACAAAAAATCCGCACCCCCAACCAAAAAAATTTTGAGTGCAGACTAGAAGACTTGCTGCATTTTTTGAACAGGTCTCTGCCGCTTTCGGCACCGAGTTACGCTCGTGCAAAGCCACATGCGATCTGGTTGTTTTGGCGCAAAAATCCTTGAAACAGGCTGGATGCCAAAGTGTTAAAGGGATCACACATGCCAAAATGGCCAATCTTGATACCAAAACGGACAGTAATCGTTTCTTGACAATAAAACAATAATTGCAATCTTTTGTCCACTTTGAAAAAACGCAATATGCAATAGCAGCTCATAGTTTTGCAACCTCTTGGTAGGTGCAGCGATGAATGTGCTTGTGCAATTCACCATGAACAGGATGTGTTCAAAGAATAGCACCCATAGTAAGTGGTTATAGATTGATCACAGTGTCATGATCTCTTTTGTTGTTTGCTGCCACAGTGTGAAGCTTTGTACACTTGCCCTTCAGGATTTTCTATGGCGACAACAGCAACTATTTTTCATAATGTGGAGGAAAAATGCCAAACAGCCAATTGGTGCATCAAAAATTCACCTAAACCACCGAATTTGGCAGAAATTAATGTGTTAATTGAAGATATTACTTACATGCTTCATTGTACTTCTTTTAAGAGTACGCAGGTTTTTTTAAGGTGTTTTAGGGACCCGATTCGGATCCTTGGAATCAGCAAAAATTATCATCGTGTCCCTAGAACCATAGAAAATCGGGTCCCCTAAATCTGAGAAACCAGGTCCCTAAGATTTTCCATAACACTTTGAGAGACGGCGTACGATATATTCGTACTTTAAAATCGGCCTAAAACCAGCAGTTTTCGGTTGCCTTACCAACGCCATAGCTCGTCTGCCGATTGCGCTACAGAGGTGTTCATGGGCTCAAACGGATCGACATGTCATCTAGTCTGCACTTGAAAGAAAATATTTTAGTTGGAGGATGCGGATTTTTTGTGAGTGACATCATAAGTGAAGTAGTTTTTGGGCCATTTTGGCTCATGTTGCCTGGCCTAGAGCCCAACCGCTAGGCCAAAGTGTTTCGCTGAAGTTTTCATTGGAAACTAGGCTCGAGTCTGAGTCTTTGATCAACTTTCTCGCGTTTCTGGTTTAAAAAGTTATGATCTAAAATAAACAAAGTAATTAATTATCTAATTAGTCAAATATTTTTATTACTTAGATCATAACTTTTGAACCCGAAACCCCAGCAGGTCATCCAAAGTATCAAAAAACTCAGATTGTAGCCAAGTTTCCAGTAAAAACTTCAGCGAAATACCATCATCTAACGGTTTTGGCCCAGGGCCAGGTGAAGTTGGCCAAGGTGGCCTGAAAGTCATCCATTTATGATGTCACTCACAAAAAATCTACATCCCCCAACCAAAAATTTTTTTTGAGTGCGAAGTACAAGACTTGTTGAGTCTTTTGAGCTTTTGACTGGGTCTGCAGCGCTTACCGGACTGGAGAAATTCCCATGCAAAGCCACGTGCACTCTGGCTGTTTTTGTGCGAACTGCTTGAATTAACCTGGGTGTGAATGTGTCATAAAAAACCTGGTATATACATAGTCAGTTTATATACAAAATAAAAAATGCTGATCTCGCCAAAACCGGTGGCATAAAAACTGCTTGACACCCAAAGTGTTAACAACTTACCATATGGTACAGAAAATACCGTCGATATAACAAGTTAAGCTCAGCACCGATGCATTGCTTGTGATTTAGCCATAAGCTGTACTCTTAAGAATAAGCAAGAGCTTGGAGTGACCATCAAAGCAGTTTCATTCCAGTTTATTTGAATCAAAAAGTTTATCACAAAGAACTGCCAGTTGTAATACTGCTTCACTTCAGATACTACTCACTTGAGACTTCAAAGGTGTCCATGAAGTGGATGCTACCATTCTCAAGACATTCTGCTCAGTTGATTTAGCTATGTCTTGGTAACGAGATTCCATTCAGGTAAAAAGATATGACCTTATATATGTTCTATTAATACAGGTACTGGTGATATACAAAATAACGATTACAACACATAGATAAACACAATGGGTTCACAGGGACCAGCATGATCATACACAAAAAGAACTAAATTTATGCTTTATAATAAGATCATTCATGAAGAAATTATACAATTCATTTCAGGCGAATATAAACAAATGATACACAAGGTAGTTTTGGACTTTACTCTTACAGTGATTTCTATTACAGCCAACTTGATTTTTTCAATCATGATCTGTCTTATCTGCATGCAACCATCAAACACATGCTAGAACTTTAATCAAGCAATGAAATATATGCACTTTATTGACTGTTGACAGCAATTTTGCTTATGGCTAAGCAAGTTTTGCAATGACAACCACCAGTTAATTAATTGCTGCTTATAAAGATGAAACTGTGAAAGGCAAAGGACATGATTATGCAACACCTCACGGTCTAAAATTTAAACATTTAATAATTGCTTAGCATGATACTATGATCTTCACATCTGAAATATCAACATAATTGTGATTTAAGGCAAGAGTTGGGAATACTCAGAACATGCATCACCACATAACTTATATTCAGAAGCAAGTTTGCAAGTTGTTGCAAAACTTCAGCTGTTTCAACATAATGAAACCATCAACAACAATACTGAAGATTAAGGTATATGTTAAAGCATAAATAACCTTCTTAACATAAAGTTAAATCAGACTGTCACACTTGAAACAATTAAATTGGAACACAAAGCAACTGTTTGCCCATCACAATTTTGTAAAGTTTAACAGCTCAACACAAACACTTTGAGGTCAATCCCTCTTGTAAGATTTTAATGAAATTTTAGACACATGACAACACAAGCAAGTTTACATAATCCATTACTGAACATACATCAATAGACGAGTGTTGATGAGAAATAGTTATAAAACTTGCATTGAAATGTGGTGAAAATTGATTTTGGGATATTGTTTTTTACAAGCAGCTGCAGAGTGACATGGTAGCACTCGTACTTTTTCCAGATCAGCAACAACAAAAAGATTTGTGCTGTTTGCAACTTCTTATCATGGTGGCCAAATTACAGCTGCTTAACACTTTGAGACTCGGAGTACTATATACTGTATTCGTACTTTGAAATTTGCCTAAAACCAGCAGCTGTCAGTTGCCTTACCAACACCACAGCTACTCTACCAATTGCGCTACAAAGCTGTTCAAGGGCTCAAACAGATCGGCCAGTCTTCTAGTCTGCACTCGCGAAAAAATTTTTTTGGTTGGGGGTTGCGGATTTTTTGTGAGTGACATCATAAGTGAAGTAGTTTTGGGGCCATTTTGGCTCATGTTACCTGGCGCAGGGCCCAACCGCTAGGCCGAAGTATTTCGCTCAGTTTTCATAGGAAACTAGGCTCGAGTCCAAGTCTTTTGAGCCTTTGATCGACTTTCTAACGTTTCTGGTTCAAAAGTTATGATCTAAAATAA
>JGI24021J15306_10004153_pt1 | contig 16695 bp, 9 predicted proteins | sample Ectturendosymbi1_FD_15306 | JGI IMG/M metagenome (IMG submission 15306) | reverse complement strand
AGGCTGGACGATGCCGTCTGCACTGCTGTCCTGCGTGGTATATTTCTTCACCTGACAGACAGGCTTTGTAGCACTGGGCGAATCACCAGGAGCTCCTTGTGGCACGAGATAAAACTCCTCGCTTGAAACCATAACAACGACCTTGGCTTTTGTTGGAGAAATACCGGCGACATGAGGTTTTGTGGCAGTGTCTCCATCATCAAAAACTTCCATTCGGCTGTCGCTGGCATGAACACTAGCGGCATCTTTATCATGCGGGCGAGTTTTTTCGATTTCCGTTTCTTGATGGTCAATAACGTTACGCGCTCGCACGGACCGAGCTCCTACGCGTTCATCACCGAGCTTTCGTTCACTGCTTTCCAGTTCTTGCGCCGTTGTTTTGCTCTTCCTGCTCTCCGCATCGCCGCATCCGACTCGGTTGACTTCCTCTTCGACAGGCGTGCTGAACGGAGATACGCCTTGAGACAGACCGTCGACATCAAATGCATTGGACAGTTTACGCTTGCGCGTGTTCGGTGCCGACCGCCGCGGACACTGCTTCGTAGCTGCTTTGGGCTTCGCATTTTCGGGTTGATCGAAAGCGATATTGTTCGGTAAAAGAACGTTGGTTCCTAAGAAACAGAACAAAACCCTGTCAAGTAGCTAAAGGGAACAGACCTATTTTATGCTATAACCTATGTTTGCCACAATTAATATGGCGCTGAAGTTATTCGAAAATCAGTTTAATAACGCAAGTTCAATCAGTTTTACCAGAAGTAACCGATCTTTCTCTGCGACAGATGCTTTCATTCGAGTACTCCGCTAAAGCAAAACACCGTAATCGATTATATTTTGAAATATTATTCTCTGCTCTGCAAGCGATGAGGAAAACGATCGTTTCCAGGTCAAGTTAAGTTTAAAACTGAGAATATACGCATGTTGTTAGTGACAAAAACCCAAGAAAGAATAGAAACTTTCAGAACACTCACTGAGTTTTTCTAACTACCAACAGCAGGAAAGCCAATTCATATATCATGATATTATATGAAATGCAACCCATGTTTTGCGTCGATTTCGAGTGCCGCGTGAGTTTGAAAAGTACAGTAAGCGAGTGTTCGAAGTTGCACGATTATGTGCAGCAGCATAGCGGAATAGCGTTTCGTGATCAGTCATTCTCGTGGATGTAATTTCAACCGCATTACATTCTGACAATAGACACCATTTTTTATTTAATGAAGGAAAAATTACGCGAGCACCGAAGGAAAACAAAGGGCAACACTCCCACCTTTGTTATTTGCGCCATACTTTCGCTGGGCGGCATGTTTTCCAAACACTGTGTCTGTTGTCTTGTCATGACAAGTTTGAGGATGTATGCTTGGAATTGTTTTTTTTCTTCTCCTGACACAAAAACATTAAGCAGGGTATACTACTTGCATGCGGGTTCTCATAACAAACCGTACGTTGCAACCCATAAAGAAATTTCGCCGCCAAAAAGGAAATTAGGCAATAAAAATCCCAAGCAAGATTACATAGAAAGCAATATAAAACGACACGACTTCTGCAGCCAGAAGTCTCCAGGACGCCATGCATGAGTATAACTTCAAGTGCGAGACTGCGTTCCCAGGAGGGTGGAAAGTGACTTGGTGGCGCTGAAAGTTGGATTATGACGAATGTGGATAGAATCGACAGTTAAGAAGCAACAAAGCAATTGGTCTCAAAGTAATAATTGTCAGGTAGCCAAAACATACACATACAGGACAATTTTGTCTTGAAGACTAGAGATGAGTATCAGAGTTCCTACGTTTTAAGATGCAAGCAGCACAAAAACATTGCCTCATCATTTTAACGTTCATATTCATCTTCCGCTTAGTTTCCTACGTATTGCCAAATCAAGCGCGAAAGCAACCGTCACCACTAGTTTGTTCTTGTAGCTTTAAAAACCTGATACCGATACAACTAAACCAACACGCGGGTCTGGTCCTAACCTGAACTCGATTCATTGCGCTCTACATTAATTCCAGTGATAGAATCTCGAGACTTGGTCTCGATCCTAGTGTGTGGAGACTTTGATAGCTCCATCGCTGCTTGGTAAGGTTTCCGTAATTCAACGTCTTCATTGCCGGTCGCATTTTCGCAAAAAAACAAAGGCAGCAAAAATGCGAGAAACTAGACAAAATTGATGTTTGAAAGCTTTATGATTTTTCCTAAAAATTTTTGCTGAAGCTAACAAATTTTCAGGTTTCGAATTTCGGCCTCGGCATTTCTGGCAGTCTTCATCTCGAAGCTTTAACTTAGTCTCGGTATCGGACGTTACGGTCTCGATTACATCACTGAATAATGCCTTCGCCATCTATTCTGCGAAAAACTCTTGACGCGATGCCACCAATTAGCAAACGAGCACGCAAAAACGCTGCTAAACAAGCACCATGCGTTACAGAAGGTACGCAAAACAGCAAAAATGGTTTGGAGTGTAGCAAAGGGCTATCCACCGGATATGGGAAAATACGTGAGGAGCGGATCCGCAATGTTTGCGCGGATGCGGAGTCCTGAAAAGATCTTTTTGTGCGGAGGCGGAGTTTCAGTTTTCAATAAATAAACCAAATGTGTGTAGGTCGTATGTAGAATTCTGTAGAGTCAACTTTGATATTTTCGAATTTCGCGGAGGCAGAGAAACAAAAGTGAGATTTTGTCCACGTGTACTGCCCACACCTTTCCACGTGTACTGCCCACACCTTTCGCTTGATTTTCCTACGATGTTGTGCGTTGTAAAAAACTTCTTACATCAGTTCGTTACCTCAATGACAAGGACAATAATCTGCAGTCTACAGAAAAAACATGCAGTCTAAACTGTGGTTTTCCCTGTAACTGTATCGTCCCAAAAGAACGCGGAATATTACACTTACCTAACAATGACCTGCTGGTTTTGTATTGACACTTGAGAGATGGAAGTAAAATCTTCGGAATCACACTCGCCACTGCACTCCTGAGATGAATTAATTCATGGTTATACTGTTGTATTAATAAAATCAAGAAAATGGCAGTTTAAAATCAAAATATCGCATACGCAATATTCAATGCAGGCGTATTTTTGAGGCCAGCTAAGATATGACAAAACCACTACAGAAATTGATAGAACTAATATTTGCCTGATAGCGTTGACATGTTTTCATTATTACGACAGGCACCACAGTGAAAAGATTTAAGCAAAAAAACTTCCGCACAACATGAATTCAGTTAAGTAAAATGCACACACTTGCCTTTTCGGAACCGTCATGAGAAACAATGCTATCTTCAGGTGGAGAAGCACTTGGTTCAATTTTCTCCAACCAGCTGTTTACCTGCAACGTAAAACCAATTTAAAATATTGTTGCGTTCTACGTTAGCACTGCGAATATACAGCATTTGCCGTTTTGCCTTGCATCAGACTTTAAAATTTTCGGCAAAATTTTCCATAATAGTTTGTGGTAATACAAGCAATTTATTAAAATGTGGTAGCCTTGAAAAAAACTTGCTTTTTGCAAATATTATGTAATGTACTTAAAAAATATTTAGTTAAATTTCCGGTACCAAGAATTTTTGAAAACGTGTCTCCCAAACACCATTCCAGTAATAACGAAATTGGTCATATCTTTAAAGCAGCGCAGTCAATTTTTGTTAACCGAAGTCGAAAGGCTTAAGCAGTAACCACACCTGGCAACGGCAAAAATCCGACACAAAATTCACATTTTGAAACAAAGAATTTACTTTCGCAAATAAAAAAAGTGGACTTAAAATTCACCACCACAGTGATTTCAATGGTCATCAAAACAAAAGCGCAGGTTATTAAAGTTCCAGTGTTCGCTCGACGAAGGCATATATTCGCTTATCAGGCACAACATTTGAGTTTAGGCCGATTCACACAAAGCGACATCAACAGGAGTGCTCTGCACTTAATGAACAAAGGATCGTGCGATAATGCTTTACACGTCAATGTCTTCACGGTGCAGTACGCAAGAACAATGTTCACTGCATAAACCTCACCGAACTTTCGATACAGTAATCACATGATCTACCTTGTTTTCGTAACTTGGGCTGGAATGGTTGTTCACACAATTCACTGAAAGGTTTTCAGCCTCCGCTAAACTGCTGTCTGAAGAAACAACGCACTGTTCAACAACAGACAGCTCTGAAAGAAAAATACAACCTTTACGACTTACCGTAGACGCGCCACAACACAGCAAAGTAGCCATTTAAATAGTTCTTGTGTTGCTATGCACAAAACTTCGTGAATTGGTAACAGTGCATGTGTATCTTTTTTACGTTGTCCTTTACGAAAACATGTAACACGTTGATATATTCATTTTACTGTTTACTGAAGTTGGCTGAAGGTAAAATGCTGAATGTCGTTAGTGTTCCGCAAATTTTCGTAGCCAGAAAACTCTTTATTAGTCACGATCGCATTTTTACGTCTGCAAGTTGAATGTTTTCACAAGTAGAACTCGTGTCTTATTTTTCTTATGAAATTAAACCCGATTGAAACAACTCGATAGTCGGATCATCCTGAAAAATTCAAACGTTTGCTGAAGTAAAAGATTGATAAATTTGATCTTTCAACGAAAAAAATTAAATACAAACAAGGTATCCGGATTTCATTCTAAAATTTTTACAATGTTGCCAAACATACTTTTGCAATAAAAACAAAAAACTGTCTCCAATTGCGAAAGCATTCATTCGCTCCCTTTTGTCATGGCAACCGTCAGAAAAACTGTTAGTTTGAAATTTGGTTCAGCCTGACCGCAATGGGTACAAGCACGAAAGGTGCCAGGTAGCTAATGTGTCAACTGTCAACCGTTTGAAGTGTATGGAATGGCTTCATGCAAAACTATTTTGGAGCGGTAAGGAAATATGTTAAATATCTTAACAGGTAATGCAGCAAGAAATTAATCAACACCCGTGCTTTCAGAAAAGATTCAGTGCGAAAACTGTTAAATAAGTAACTAGGTATATGAACTCTTCATCCCAAGTTTGAAAAGCTTCCTACTGAAAAAAATGAAATCTAAGTAAACGCTATGGTTTCTAGTGATGAGCATCAGCAATTGCGTTTAAATCTATTTAGCGTTGTATCCTTGTTCTAAAAGTGATACCTGGTTTATGACAGTCAGCTGAAACCTTGTCTTTTTTGTGAACAAGCTGGTTTTCAAATTGAACACTTTCTTCTCTTATACCGGACAAGGGCAAGTCTTTGCAATTCTTTTTGTTCGCATCTTTAGAGTTATGAGACGAAAGCTGTTTTTTACTGGCATTAGCAGACCTCGGACTTCTGGTCGTATTCTGTTCACTTCCGTTTCTTTCGGAACCAGCAACAGTACTTCTTACTGACAAATCGATAGGACAGTTAGGACGACGCTTCTCTGGTGAGCACAGCTTAGGCGCAGGTATACGTTCCGTTGACTTGTCCTTGGGAAAAGTCTTTTGGTTGTCATCAGTTCTACTAAAAGTTTTACTTGGACTAACTGCATGAGAAACAGTCAGCTTGTGGTGTTCAGTGTTTTTTATCATCGATACGATTTGTTCGTCCTGAGGAGACATATTAAAGGCTTTTTCTCTTTGGGCAGATTTCCTCAAGATTTTAGTGTCACTACTTGAGGACTTGCGGGATTTTCCTGCCTCATGCGAAATTTCTTTCTGTTTTTTTATAGACTTAGTAGTATTAAACTTTTTCTTGGGCTTCTTATGAACGTTGGGCTGGTTTTGACTTACAGGAAACTCAAAAGGATCTTTAATAGCAGTCACTTCGTGTGGCAACGTTGTTGCTGAGGCACCTTCCACCAGCTTCTTATAAGTGACAGATGAAGCAGTGGAGGCCGAACGGGACTCATTACGTGCTGGGCATTTTGTTGACTTCGATGTCATGTTGTCAATAACATCCAATAAGTCTGGTGTTCCTGAACAAAACGTGGAAGATTCATCTTTTTGTCTGAAGAGAGTATTTCTGGTAATATCTGACTTGCGTGTTTTCCTGCGGTATTTCTTGTCATTAGAAACTTTGCCCTTTGTCTGCTTTGAACTTGTCTCAGATCTTTTCATTGAAGCAGACGCATTTGTGCCTTCAGAAAATCCCGAAGATAATCCCTCAGCTTCTGTACCTGCAAAAACAAAAGATAAATGTTGTACCTACTTCTCACTCTTACAAATATTTTTGAAGCTGCTATAAATTATACCCAAGTCTTTCATCCAAACCATTAGTAATAAGCAAAACGCAGCAATCCAGGCTTTAAATGAAATTACGTTCAATGTTTCAAAAAACATAAGAAAATTTTTGAGGGCAAGACTGTATATCACAGGCACGTTACGAGAAATGTCTTGTCCATTCGACGGTCCGACCATCTGGTCAAAAAAGGATCGGTGACACATTTTTATAGGACCTTAGGTGACTTCATTGTTCTTCCGACATGCTGCATTTTTTTTAAATTCAGATACAATAAAAAATAAGGAACCAACGCAGATAGGCGTGCGTTGCTCTACATGTAATTTCAACGAGGTACAGATCTCTCGTAAACAATTGCGGGCTTTTGAAAAGATGGTGATTTAAGTCAATGCCATCTTTACGTAACAAAAAGCTTGCACAGTAAAATCACTGGTATCAGGGACAAACTATCCGTGCACATGGCACACGCTTTTCTTCGACACCTAGTTAACAGAATTTCAGGTTTAGCTAGCCTCCCTCGCTGTCTGAAACTGCTTGGTCATGGGATCATACTTTTCGCCCTAATGATTCTAGCAAGCCTCCTGATCATTTAATCGCACTTCACTCTCATCTTGCCCACAGTGATGAGGCGTTTGGTCGAACTCCCTAACGATCGCGATAATATTAAACCTTGCCACTTCGCAATAAAATCATCGTCGTCCTTCCACATAGCTGCAGCAGAATTCACCAAGTGAAGTTTATCTCCGCAAATGTGGGAAGAAGTGTCACTGCCAGTTGCGCATTAACCCCTCTAGTGCAGCGGTCCCCAAAGTCCGGCCGACGAAGGGTTCCAATCCGGCCCGCGAGCTTTCCTAGAGCTGTTTTGCACTTCAACAATTTCGTGTAAGTAAATAAATTGATGTGAGATGTATTTACAACAAAAGTAAAATAATTTAACCAGCAAATGGAGAAAATTGATGGAAAGTACAAATATGTCTTCTACTTTTAACAAAATTGCTGGCTTAGCATGGGAAAACTATTGAAGAGAGTGTGAGATTTAAGACAAGAAAGTGCATTTCGTATGGATTCTGAAGGGAAACAGCATGAGTTTTCTAACGCTCAGTGGCTTTCAAAACTTGTTTTCTTAGTGGATATAACAGAAAAATTTACTATTTGAATGTGTCACTGCAAGCAGTGTCGCGGAGTCAGTTACCCCGTTCACACTGCACTGTTTATCGGATTCGCGTTGGATTGAGAATCCCACAAATCGTGAAGCACGACCGTTAGTATCTCACCGAGTTGCTTGAGCGCGCATTTTTTTAACCATATCCGATTCAGCGAATCAAACTAGCAGAGGTATGGTGGGAAGCCGATAATCAGCGATTCGAGCGGAAAAGAGGTTGGTTTGTATTAAGTCTCGGGCAACATTTTCTGTACCTGTTTGATGCTAAAACCACTACCGTGCAACAGATTAGCCTATTCAAGCTAAGCTGTAGCAAGAATGACGGGTTAATTTATTTAATAGTTTTGTCTGTAGGCTAACTACACCTAGTTAGGGAAACAATCAGGAAAATTAGATTGGTTAAGCAAACTGAAAGATTATTCGGTAGGTTACATGTCATCAGCTATTGGGCTGAAGGACTATTACCCCAATACTGATTAATATGCCTTCATTACACCTTGGTATAGTGATTCAACCTCTGTGCAAAATATGTAATATTGGAAGTGGATTGGATGACTTCAATATACACTTTGAACTTTGTATCCCAATTATGTGGCTATGATTTCCTCAGTTCATAATACAACTTATGGAGAAGCATAAAATGTGTCATAAACGTTTACGAAATAGATTACAGTTGCAATTTGGTGAATTACAGTAGCCTACCTACTGTTCATAGATTACGACTTACAAAGTGCTGTGAATCCTCATATTTGACACCCTGTTGTGTTGTACTGCAGAGAATAAACTGGATTATGATCCTGACTGCAATCAACAAAGTGGCTTTGCAATGTAAAAACAAACTCCCATTTCCTGCCCTGTAGAAGCTGTTCAAATTCTAAAGTCACTTGAAGAGTACAATTACGATGCGACGCGGTTTTCATTAGCTAATCGGCCAGCAGCTCTCTACGATTTTGTCTGCTGGCTATTATTTTTCGGACTACACTAAATAAAATAACGTCTCGGCGATTCCAATTACACCTACGAAAAACAACTTTCTGTTGTGGAATCAGCTTTCACCTTTTCGTTTTCACCGATTTCCCAGCTTTCGCAATATCATAGGCCAAGCGCACGAAGTAAATCTTCGAGTTACTTGCAGTGTAAAAACGCCCCAACATAGAGTTCGCAAGTGCGTTCACGAAGGTAAGCCAAGGGCGACGAATCGCTCACGCGTCAATCCGATAACAGTGCAGTGAAAAGTGGGTAAGTGTCGCAGGGAGTCGGGGGTTTTGGGTGGAGTCGGTTTCTAAGAACACTACAAGTCGGATTTTTTCATCCAACTCCGAAAGTCCAATTGAATCATTTATTTCATCGCACTCCAAAGTTAGGAATCCTAACTCGTGCTTGTTGAAATGGTACTTCTTTTGAAATTTTTAACGAAACAGAGAATTCTTGCTGTGCATCACGATTTCCATTGATTGGTAATTGCTACAAAATTGTTGACAGCCAAACTTTATTTACGTAATGTTAAAAAATCGGTGTCGGGAAATTTTGGAAGCTAGGAGTCGGGGTTGGAGACGAATTCCCTTCGACTCCGCAACCCTGCCAAGGAAAGGAAAAACTCATTCAAAATCTTTTTGGTGACATTAAAGCGTTTGAAGCAAAGCTAAAATTTTGGCAAAGGCAGTTACGCCAACATGTGTTTTACCTTTTTCCGTGTTTGCAAAGTGCACTTGGAGATGGTGAAAGTGACATACTGATGCTGAATATGCTGATGAAATTGTAAAGTTGCAACGCGAATTTCATCGCCGATTTCAGGATTTTCGTAATTTGGAAAGTGGCATAAAAATGTTTTTCAAACCCTTTGAAATTGATGTTGAATCAGTGTCAATTTATGTTCAAATGGAACAATGTTTCTTAATCGTGGGGGCACGCCTCTCAGGGGGAATCAATAAATTTCCAGGGGGCATGAGCCCTTACGCGCTTGAGAACATGGAAATTTTGATCAATAAATTTACCAATGAATACATTTGCTTTTACAGCTTATTTAAACTCAGTGGTGCTTCAAACAAAGGACAATTACTTAAGGGAGGCGTGGTAGAGAAAAGGTTAACAACCACTGCAACGGAATTTATTGAATTGCAGAATGACTTGGATCTGAATACAAAATTTCTTTCAAAACCGCATCTGTAGCTTTACAAAGAGTGTCTCCGAAGAATTCAAAACGTGCTCAAAATTGATTTGGGTGCTTGGAAGTATTTATCTTTGCAAACAATTCATTTTTAAGATTACATATTGTAAATCCAAGTGTCGAAACAGAATTTCAGATGCACATATGACATGTGCACGACACTCCTTATTGCAGCATTAAGCATGGAACCAAATACTACAACTGTTATGCAACAAAAGAATCAGTTTCATAAGTCACATTGCAAACATGCATCTGAGCAAATAAAATGAATAACAATACCGGTATACAAACGTGAGTGATGGTGCGCGTGTTTTTTTTTATTTTTATTTTTTGTCAATACACAAAGTAATCCGGCCCGCAGACACTGATAAGATCGGGAATTTGACCCAGCATCCAAAACGTTTTGGGACCGCTGCTCTAGTGCATTAAAAGCCAACTTTGGCATCAAGACACATTGGATAAGTTTCAAGCTTTCAATCAAGTTTTGTGAATTGTTGTAACTGCGAATTGGTACATATCATTTCAATTAACTTGCAAGGACTGTGCGAAATCCTGAAACTAACTACGTAAACGCAACAATGGTTGAAGTTTTCTCACAAATGTAATATTTGCTTTTAGTTGCTAATTTGCCGTCATTTTTACATTTCCGAAAATAAGTAAAACAAAGAAACGACAAAATCTTGAACATGAGGCGCACAGCTATTACCCGGATACCAGTCGGACACCAGGAGTTCGCTTTTTTATATGAACTTCGAAGATGTTTGTATTCCCCGCAGACGTCCGTTCAACACTCTAGAATCTCTTCATTTTTTAATACTATTAACCAATGAAATCACCAGGATTATCATATTCTGCCTATTGTGGTTTGGCAACTTCTATTTCATCACTGATTGTTGTATCAAGTATCAGCATGATTACCATATGGAGGCTTAATCAATTACGGTAATACATAGCAAAAATTAGATACAATGCACCTGCTAATTCTTTTTTTGATGCTTCATTCACTTTATCAAGAGCTTGAACCAGATCATGTATATTAGTAGCTCGCTTTATTTTCCTGCAACACCAAACAAACTTTGACTGATTGGTAAATACCATTAATACGGTGAATGTATGAATCAGCACTGCCTACAGTACAGGCCACACAATAATTTTCATTGGTGACCACATTGTGTTTTATAAAAATGCACAGTAAGCGTTTCTACATTTATCACTCCAAAATATCATCAATGTTGAAAGCAACAGCTGATAGTTCCAAAACGAACGGTATATATAATGAGACACAATTACAGTACTGTCTTTTCAAAATCTAAATGGCAAAACAAGTTCGTTTAGAAATTGGTGCAAGCAGTTTTCATGTTTTTTCATCTGACATTAGTTATTTGCTTACAGATTAAGCATGAAATTACATTACTTTCAAAAAATCATACAAAAACATTCCCAAATTCAAATCATTTAGAAAAGCATGACATTGATGGCTTAAGATAAAAATTTATGGGAAATCTTAATTTCCAGGTGGTCACCACCCCATGCAAAGCTACTAAAAATCTCACAAATAACAGTTTTTAACTTCTTTGTCCCTCAATGCTCTGGAGTACGATGTCTTTTGCAAGACTAGAGTAGGATTGAATAAACAGAAAAGCACTGACATATGTTAAGAATGTAATGCCCTGTGCAGTAAAAACAGTAAATAAGAACGAAAGGAACTGTTTCAATAAAGTAAAAAAATTACTTGTTTGTAGTAATAAACAAAACCGCTAGAACTACTGGAGAACTCATTACCGTTTTGTGTTACTTACATGGTTAAGGAAACCAGTCGCATTTAGAAACATACTCACTGAAGCATAATTTTAATTCAACCAAATTCTGAGTCACAAAAAAAGTAAAGCGACATCAAGCCTGCGTACCAAGAACTTCTGATGCAAACTGCAGCAATTACACATAACTTTTAGCTGGCATTGAAAGCGATGCTGTCAAACGAAACCACACAATTTCCTCAGCCAAACTAACAATATACAACATACCGCTTTGATATGGAAGTCTTGCAAAGTGGACATGGAATAGTGTTTTTTTGTTTCATTGCTGACTGAATACATTTTGAGCAAAAATAGTGTCTACATCTGGAAGCACAGTGCATATATTAGATATGAATTACTCAACTTCATCCAACTTAAGACACAATCCATTGCAAGATAACAGCAAATAATTGTTTTACACCAGTTTAAATATTTCTGGACAATAGACTTTTTAACCTGAACATCTAGCAGAAAGGACAAAGTGACACCACCATTAACAAAATGGTTAGGGTGATTATTAGTCACCATGAGGCATAGGCTACTAGTCACTTCAATATCCAAAAATTATTTTTCAGTGAAAACAAATTTAAAGATTTAGATGTGCACATAATTTTCCTTAAAGAAGCATTTATATAATTCAATGAGCAGAAGTGGCAAAACTATGGACAATGGGTTTATAATTTGTGCAAATGGACACATCACAAAAAAGTCTTGCTAAATCCAAACCGCTTGGCAATGATACAGGGCGGTGCAAAAAGATGTACATTTTGTATTTTGTAATTGAAAAGAATACTGTGCAATTTTTTGTCACAGTGCTCAACACAAGCTCCCGAGTGCTGAATCACTCTGGATACTTGCACATTGAAGTTTGTAATGACACTGTCCAACATCTCATGAGAAATTCTCCTGATCTCCATTCCAATGTTACTCCTGAGCACATCAATAGTTTAGGGATTGTTAGCATAGAACCTGTCTTTTAGGTGTCCCCACAGAAAATAATCCAAAGGGGTTAGGTCTAGAGCAGTGCTCTTCAACAGGGGTTCCACAAAACATGCAGTGGGGTTCCGTGAGTTTTAAGGGTTCCATGAGCGTTCCTCGTTTTTTTATGGAAAATGATTTTTGCTTCAGCTTGTTGGAGCGTCATTAGATCACCGTGCCGCATTCAGACTCTAAGTAGGCCAGTTAGTCGTATAGGAGGTTGAGTGTAGATAGCGGAAGAAGAAATATGGATAGTTGTTGCATCACTTCTTGTTCATTGTTGTGTAATTAAGAAGAACGATGTTGTTGCATCACAGTTAGGCCTATATGATGTTGCCGATGTAAAGTTCACAGTAGATTGATTAGAAAGTAGACTCAGCCTGAGTCTAGCAGAGAGTAGACTGAGTCACAGACTAGAGCTGTTGTTCAACCGTTGTACAGTTGTTTTTTTTGCATTTGCGATGCTTAAAATGTATTTATGTATTGTGGCATTGTGTTTGTTTTAATAAATTTTTAGGGTGCCTCGAGTAGATAATATCAGGTTTTTTTTGTGTCCTAGTGGTGAGTACACGTTAGCAGCGTTTTTCTTTCGCATTGCTATATTGCAGGGGTGCCCAAACCTGCTGTATGTATGAGCCGCATATTGTAAAACCCAAGTTACAAAGAGCTGCAGCATAAAATCTAAAAACATGAATTTTTGCAAAGCTTCTGTGACATCATAATTCTTTTTGGAACGACTTGCAAAAGTATTAGTGTACAGCACACTAGCTACCACATTACCATTTTCACAATATTTCTACACTTTGCAATTGAAATAAAAAACAAAAATATATAATTTTTCGAAAAGCTCAAAGAGCTGCATGCAAAGGTTTGAAGAGCTGCACGTGGCTCGTGAGCCGCAGTTTGGCCACCCCTGCCATATTGTATCGCAACCAACAAACTTCTTCTTTGTGGGAATAAAGTAAAAACAGTGTAAAACCCAACTTTTTACTATTTAGTCAAGCCAGGTGAAGCAAAGTAGCATATTTNCTTATGTGAAGCGAAATAATAACAGCGAAGGTGGGGTCGGTAGTGAGCGCAATGAAGTTCAAATGTAAAAGACGCACCTACACTGAAGCGGACCAAATGTAATTCATTTGCCAAAGTTAGAAAATGGGACGACACATATTTGTGATTGGGTTCTTTTTGTCGGATGACCAAATTCTGAATGTAGCAGATAAATTCCAAAAATGCAAGAACAAGCATGTTATTAAATTTATTGCTTTTTAATTTCTGTAATAACTGTTCGTTTGTTGAAGTGTCTAATAAGGAAATAATTGATTTTCTTGCAAGTAATTATTTTTTGAATTTTTTTGTGTTTTTTAAATTTTTGTTGATGGGGTTCCACGAAAAACGCGAAAGTATATCAGGGTTCCATGACAACAAAAAGGTTGAAGAGCATTGGTCTAGAGAATTGTGCAGGCCATGGGTGGTCTGTATGATGGGAGATGAGCATATCTCCAAAAAAGTAGTGTTGAGGTATTCAAGTGAAGCACTGGAGTGAAGCAATTCAGTGTTACTCCATCCTGCTGATAAATCACAGTATCCATGTCCACTCATCACTTCAGCCTCAGTGCCGGGTTGAATTTTCTCTCATTAGTCCAATATATTGCTCTGTGTTCACATTTACCAGATGTCCATCAGCATCATTGAACCATTATGACCTGGTATTGCCATTACAACTGAATGCATGCCACATGGTCTTTCTCCACACTAAATGGGTGATACTGATGCTCATGAGGCTGAGGTCAAAAGTGCATATTTCATTTGTTCACATGACCACTGGCTGGAAATTTGCCTCATCACTGAAAAAAATAAAATTCAAGAAATCAGAATGGTCTTCCATTCACAGACTGATGGTTTTCCTAAAGGTATGTCTATCAACCTTATTTGCATCGGTCTGAAGTTGTAAAATCTGTATTTTATATAGAAACAGGTGAAGATCCTAGTGTATTACACCCTTAACTGAACTTCTTAAAAATCTGTATTCTAGAACAAATGTCTTGTTGATTTCCTTGGAGACTGCTCTAAAAATTGTTCCATAGTCATCAGGGTTGCGGAGTTGGAGTCGTATTCTTAGCAACACTGAGAGTTAGAGTCGGCGACTCTGACTCCGGATGTCAAATGGGATCATTTTTTGCATCACACTCCCATAGTCATGATATGATTTTCTGTCCTGACTGACCACTTGTGGCCAGCCACTGTGACCTTTAAATGTTATCCTGTACACTTTATGTCTCCCTGAATTTGTCTAGGAAGCACTTCATTGTGTCTGGTTGGAGTGTTTCTCCCTGGAAAGCCCTCTGAAATAGTTGTTGAGTTTGGACAACTGATTTCGTCCCAAAATAGGCCTCTATAATCTTAATCCTCTCCTGTACAGAATATCTTGCTGCTTGATCCATTGAAGCTGGGAAATAGAACTGTGGAGCTCTAATTATGATTTACCTGGAAAATAGAAACCTAGACTAATTTGACATGAATGAGAGCGATAATAAAAAGGTTACACTTTTTTAATCACCCTGTATCATTACCTTCAGCCAATCTGTGGATTTTTACTGAAACCATCATACTAGTTAAAAAAGGATGTTAAAGCTTCCACAATTGAGTGGGTGTGGGAGGGACCAAGTTTTGCTCACACCTATGCAAAGTAAAGCAGCATAAAAATGTCATTGAAACAATGAACTACTTTAAAGTTACTCACATAGTTTCTGATGGATCCTGTAACAATTGCAAACATATAGGGCACTCCAACAGCTTCTGTAGATTTTGGTGACACTGCACTACTGTAGACATTGTGCACATTTCCAGATCCTATGCTATCTTACTCATACTTGCTGTAAATTTTTCATACGCTTGACATTAGAATGTTGATAAACAATATAAAAAAATGTGATGATATTTACACACAAATTAAGAGACAATGATGAAAATGGCAACGCATATTTAATTGATGGTGCAAGAGTTGCAGGCTACCTGTGACAACACAACATAAAACCTGAAGGTGTAGCGATTGCCTGATGTCTGCCAGGGATAACAATAAATTTACACATGTACTGTAAAATTGACTTCAATGGCATACAATGTTTTGTCACCAAAACTGGGGCAATATAGTGCAAGCGTTTGCTAACAGACTTTGGGGTGTAGGATAGGGTTGATACACATCTTGAATTTCCCGGACATGTCCAAAAATGATTTTATAAAATGCTCTAATGTCCAGTATTTGGACAGTTTGTAAATTGTGTTTAACTTGAAACAATGTGTGTGTGCTATCAAGATGTAATCTTCATACGTTACTATTTGGCTGTTTCCAGTGTCTAAAACAATTTTGCGTGAATTAGCTGTTTTGTGGTAGATTAGCAGTTGTTAGGACATACTGAAAAATGCCGTATAGTGCTAGTTTGTTGTCAAGAAATGTAGATATTGTGACTGTCAGTAATTCTGCCTCTTCAGATATGGTAACCCTAGTCTAGGACAAGTAAAAGAAAAACAACACTAAGCATAAGCCTATTGAAGCTCTAGGTTTTTTGTAAGCTTGAGGAATGAGCCGACTAGGCTATACTTTCATCTTTTTCTGATGGTTCAAACATGCACATATCTGTATTCAAGTATATAACTACTTTAAAAAATTTGCTGATTTATTTGGTTATCTCCCTTGTGGAAAGTGTTTACTAACACATTCAGTGCCAGGGCACAATATATTCATATTTGAAATCAGTTGAAAACCAATAGTTTTCAGTTGCCTTACCAGCAGCATAGCTCCTCAGCTGATTGCGCTAAAGAGCTGTTCAAACCCTTAAAAGATTTGACAAGTCTTCTAGTATGCAATGAAAAAAATTCTTTGGTTTTGGGTTTCTGTTTTTTCATGANGTCATAAGTGAGGCAGATTTTTGGCCATTTTAGCTCATGTTACCTGGCCTAGGGCCAACCCACTAGACCAAAGTATTTCGCTGAAATTTTCATTGATTACCAGGCTAGAATCTGGGTCTTTTGAGCCCTTGATCGACTTTTTAGCATTTCTGGTTTGAAAGTTATGATCTTAACCCTTTCAGTCACACGAAAGCCCCAAATCTTACAGAGCTTTGCAATCCTAAAACTCGCCAGGCGATTGAGCTAGAGAGCTATCCAAACCATCCACGGATTCAGCAAGTCTTGTAGTCAAAATCAAGAAAAAACGTTTTTCATTTTCGGTGGGGGGATTTTTGGAGGTGACGTCATAAAGAAGGCATGTTTTGGAAATTTTGGCCACCTTTCGCCGGCCCTGGGCCCCAACCCATTGACCCACTCTTTTGGCTCAAAGTTTCGTTGAAAACTAGGCCAAAAAGCATGTCTATAGAGCCCTGGATTGACTTGCTAGCATATCTGTAGCCAAAATTATGGGTCAAAAACC
>JGI24021J15306_10004152_pt1 | contig 16695 bp, 12 predicted proteins | sample Ectturendosymbi1_FD_15306 | JGI IMG/M metagenome (IMG submission 15306) | reverse complement strand
CATTACATATGCCTGGCTGGAAATTTTCGGAAGGGGGTTGTTAGGTTAAACTGGGGTGCAAAATGCGTCGCTGCGTTAAAAACGTTGAAAACCACTGGCTTAGACCAATGGTTCTTAGTCGGGGGGCACGCCTCTCCAGGGATGCGCGAACCCTTACGCGCTTTACAACATGGAAAGTTTTTGAACGTCTTTTACAACTAATTTAAAGTTAGGGATGCTTGAAACAAAGAACTATTACTTCATGGAGGCGTGGTAGAGAAAAGGTTGACAACCGCTGTTCTAGCATCACTAACCATCGGTATTTGCAGGTGGCCCGTTTTCAGCGACCAAACCACTTACGCGAACTTACAGGGTTTCACAGACCAATATCTCAGAATTGCTTGTCACGAACTTTAACTATTGCAGAAGTGTTCTACGTTTTGCCTCGTGCAATAATGTGCAACAATGCTGATGTCCCTTAACTTGTGGCGTTTTTAAATATCATGCTTCATGTAGATGTTTTTGTATCGATAACTGAAGTAAATTTCATATTGAGGGTAGGTTCCAAATGAACGAATTGATGAAACTCAAACTCTTGAGCTTTCTTTCACAATGTAAGCGTACGCCAACCAAATCCACAGCACGCTTAGCAAATTTTCATAACATCGCATGATAAGAATGCATCGTTGGTGCCGGTGGTCAGTTGCACCTTGCAGTCGCTGGCATTTTCAACACGCGCACGACTTAAACTTCTCGTTCAGATAAGAACTTTCGATCCTTCCGTCCAACGAAGAATTTCTTTTAATACAGTATTTGAATTTGCGAAAAAACAGCATATTAATTCTATTTTAGATTCAAAGGCGTCTGCGTTCATGAAGGCCAGTTGCATGCTCTTACTGAGGTAAGTGCGTGCTACAGTAATTTATTTTGCAACAATGCTCGATCGTAGCTTCATGAACATTTTTGCATGCAGTCTGGTTCGCTACCAGTTCCAGAAGCGTGTTTTGATGTTTGATCATTAATTTCTGGATGCACAAAGTGAACTATGGCGCAGTATGCGCACTGCACATTGTACGCGTTATCGAACAGCATAGCCTCTTTCTCACCAACAGACTGCCATTGCGCTTATGCGATAGTGAACTCTGTGTTATGGTGGCGATGCTCTTTGGCAATCCTGAGTACTGGTAAGGTGCTGGTGCATTAAACACCTTACTCTTTACTTTGTTGAACACAGTATCTCAACGGCGGAGATCTTGATCAGCTGATCACGAAAAAGAAAGATGAGTTATCGTGGAAACAAAAGATTCAGATCGCGCTTGATGTTGCCCAAGGAATACTCTACCTTCACAAAACTGGAATTTTTCATAGAGACCTTAGCTCCAAGGTACTAATCATGGGAGTGCGCAACTTGGCTTTTTAATATCGTCCGTTCTCGCTTGAGTCAGAAGCGCAAATTGTTTGTATGTACATCCTGCATTGTTGTAATCAGCTACTCTTGTTATTTCTTTTTGTTCCACTAACAGCAATTAAGTCCTGTTTTTGCGCTTATGCATTACTCAACACCATTCATACATGAACAGAGTGATTTTTATGTCCCACCCAGCCACCAAAACGGCCGAAAAACAATAGCACCAAGTCAAAGCTTAGTTTTGATAATTTCTTAGGCAGGCACGAAGTTCTACGTGCTTACAGCTTCACCATGTTTTTGTGGCCGCGTCTATTTCCTACTATTCACATCCTGGTGCACGGTTGCTAGTAGTCTGTCCGCCCGCCTCCGCATCGACCATGCTTTGCGTAACATTCATGCTGTTCTTCATCGAAGGATTCGGAAAACGTTACGTAATTTCCCCTGAGCATGACCTAACCGTTCTTACTCCCAGCGGCAGCTTCGCTGCCCTACGAGGTATGACAATACGCAAACATGGCCTGCCATGTTGTCTTTAGGTATGCTGGAACTGACTGGCGACGCACATCCAGACATCAACCTGATATCTGGTAGTGCTGACCCTTGAATCGACGTATCAAAACTTTTGCGTTTGATGTGCGCCCCATTGAAGCTCGAGATTTTTGCCTCATGTATTTGAAGCTGACAGTTCCTTTTTTTAAATTTCTTATACTTACCTGTTGATTGTGTTCTTTTAAAAATTTTTCTGTGTGTTTTTTCAATGCTGCGCTGAGACATGCTCTTGACTAAAGCAAGTATGACGAAGGCATTGTGGCCCTTTTTACGTTTGTGCCGGTGAATCTGCTGCTTACTTGAGGATCAGTTTGTATGTGCTGCATGGGTTGCCGTGATGGAAATATTGCACCGCTTCCTGTACGATATAAACTCAGTGAACGTAGTTAGCCACCAAGATATTACCAGAGTTGTATTGCATTTGCTGCGACCCGATTTTCGTGTTTTCTATATATTGTGGAAATGAAACTTACTTCTTTTTATGTGCGCAGAATTGCTTGATAGGTGTAACGACCGACAGAACTGGAAAAAAGAAGTACAAGGCTGTTGTTGCCGATCTTGGCTTGGCCGAAAAAATTCCTACCAGTCCAGAGGACGAGAAGCGACTTGCTATCGTCGGCACCGCATATATAATGGCTCCAGAAGTGCTCAAGGGCCGGCCCTATAACGAAAAGGTGCGGTATGCTGAAGGCACGTTATTAACACTTGCCGTATTTGTACTTGAAACGACTGTTTGATTTGGTGTAACGAAAGCACTTAAACTTCGTGGCATTTCTGAAGAAGTGTGGAGAGGTTACTGCTGAATGCAGACTTAAGCCGAGCCTCAGCGAAATGCAGCACGCCAGGGGTTATTTTACGGTTCAGCAGCTTTTGTATTTTGTTAGTAAATGTTGGCAACCGAAACTTTATATCATTTCGCAGTTGAAAAGCACATGCGCGTTTGTTTGCAAAACCTTTCGTTTTGTCCATTTCAAATACTATGTAAGTTACTTTTTAGTCAGTGGACGCGCCCCTTTACAATTGCCCAAGTTGTGCAGTGCAGGCAGTGTTTTGGTTCATTTATTAAAAAATCAAGGCTGTTTCACGGCCTTTGGCAGTTGGTCTAGGTCACTGCTTTTACAAAAATTTATCGCTTTGTGTGGTTCCGCCAGACATCCCGGAGTTGACCTCGAGCTTGGGTTTTCAGCCAAGGACCATCAACGCCGTTTCCCAAGTTGCTCAAGTTGCTTGGTACGGACACACAACTTTTTGTTTTCATGGACAACTTCAAAATTAAACAAAATTCAAATTGCGAAACATCTGCTCAACAATTAAAAATGTGTAAAAAACAGCCTTACGTCACAAAACGACCGGTTACTTAAAGCAGTTGGTTTCCAAAACAGTCTATAGACATACTGCGTGGTAACAATGTTTAGAGACAAAGCATGCCAATAGACTGAAAAACAAACCTTTAAATAAATTATGCTCTGCAGACACTGATTTGTCTCGTTAATGCTATTACAAAAGAGATTCACGGTTCCTAAAACAGTACTTTTAACCTTGTACTAGACCCCTAAAGTTTCTGACCAGCATTCACCAAACCGTTCGCAATGAGAAAAATAAAGGATGGTTTCTTCTACGCAGATACAAATTTAATTAGCGCGCATAATTAATCGTGCGTGATATCCCCGCCGAACACCTGAAACTGACGCACAGAACACCTTAGGTTTGATCAATCCAAAGTGAACGACATCGACGAAATATGGGCGGCTGATTTGATTGACCTTCAGTCATTGTCTAAACAACAAAGGTTACAAGTATTTGCTCAGCGTGATTGATGTTTTTTCCAAGTTTGGTTTTCTCGGGCGTTAAGAAACCTTCCCACGAACTTTTTGGAATGCAGTAACATTAGGTTGGGAATCACTGTGCTTGTTGCAGCAGAGAGGTGGGATAATCTCCTGCTTTACCATACTCTCAATCCCAAATATTACTTAATTGAGCTCAAAATATTCGGTTCAGTCCAACTACATTTTCCACCACGGATCAAATTTGTAAACCGCCAAAGGACCTCAATGCGCGTAATTCATCGAATCGTCTTTTTGGATGCTACTCGCAGTCCCATGCAGAACTACCAAACTGCTATCATTAGACAGGCTCAGAAATGCTTCCTATAGTTTTGCGAAAATGTGTCCCACGATTTTCCGTAGACACAACATTTGTAGAGTTCTGGGAGCTATGCGCCCTAACCCGCTGTGTTGAGTGTTTCCAGTAGTGATTTGGACTGATGTGGTTCCATATGGCTACATACTTATTTTTGTTGGCATGAATGTAACGACAAAATCAAAATTTGTTATAATGAAACATCCATGTCATCGCTTCGTTGCGTCGTTGAGAACTGAAACCGAGGCCAATCGCGGTTGAGAATGTCTCTGAAGCACTTTTCACACCTTGGTGTTACGACAATTACAAGCTCTGTGTGCGCTGAAAGCTTTTCGAGGAATCAGCCGACTGGGCCTGCTTTCATAACTTTGCAGTGATTCGGACTTGCACATGTCTGTTTCCAATAACCATTCTTTACAAATGCGACGCAGTTGAATCTATTCAATTTGAAATAAGATTTCAGGACTGTGGATGCGTAGCGTTACATGAAATCGATTTCCTATTAAGAAAATTCGCCAATAAATTCAACTGCATCCTTTGTGGAGCCGAGTTACGCTGTTGTGACAGTTATTACGCATATATGCTCTTCAACTTGGATCACATAAAGTCCTGAGTGACTGAAGACGCGGGGTTGTGTGGACTTAAAGCAGCGTTTGACTCTGGAGTTTGTCACAGTAAGATTTGACCAAACCTGGATAAAATCAACTGTCTGCGAGAATCGCAACAATTCATCCATTACTGTGCGAATGCAGGTGATGCCGAAAAATTAAAGAACCGTTTAACCATCAAACGATTCGCGTTAATTCTGAGGCTCAAACCCGCGAGTCTTCGTGATGTGGCAGTGGCGCACTGGCTGCTGCGCTGCAGAATCGCACACTTCTTGCATATTTTACCGGTTAATTTATAAACAGCAGTTTTCGTTTGTAACAGCAATGCGCGTCTAATTTTCTCTAGAGAGCGTGGTACCTCTAATAGCTGCATTATGATGTTACGATTAGGTTTTTCCTAAATTGAAACATAGTGGCTGGAAATCAGTTTGCAGTGTGCTTTAGAATCGGGACCCTGTTGAGTTGTCTCTTTGCGAAACTTTCACATACACTCAATTCGGTTTTGAAGGATTTTAAGATGTTGCGCTAAAACTTCCGGATGACGATGCTGACGACCAACCAAACTTTGTTTTTTTTTTAACCTATTACGATGAAAAGCATGCACAATCATGATTGAAATTTTCAGTGCTTTATGCATGTCTTTGCACTTCTTCACTTCAGGCGGACGTTTTTTCATACGGATTGCTCCTATGCCAGCTTATCGCTGACGTATCCTACGACCCGGAAGAACTTCCCAGAAGTCCGGATTTCGGACTTGCTCGGGAAGCGTTCACCAAGATGGTCGCGGAACAATCCCTGGGTGACGGTGCGACGCGGGACCCTCCCCCTGACGACCTCCTGCAGCTGGCCTTCGACTGCTGTTCGGTAAGCGTCGTAATGCAGTTGCGTTTAGATGGAGCTGAACGCTGCTTTGCCAAAATGGTTTCGATCGAGGTCAGCGTGTTTCAAAACCGCTCATCGTGGAACTAATGACCGTACGCTTCGCCGGGCTGTGCTTCGCGTAGTCTCACGAACCAATTTCAGCATCTTAAGAGAAAAAAGTAGGAGGAACAAAAAAGAGTCGTTTTCGTCACCTCGTGCTTTGTGTGCGAGCTCTGAAGCGAAGGTGTACGACGATGCGCAAGCCTGCTGCGGAGCGACTGGTCGCGGAGGAAGAGCGCAGGTCCGAATAACGATTTTGTCCTCGTCGCAAACGCGAACGACCACCGCAACACGATACCGCGCTTGCGGATGTTTTGTTCACGCTGCAGCGCCGTGTTGACGATGAGCAAAATTTGATTTGAAGCTTTCGCGCTGCAGTTTAGCTTTTGTGACTAATTCTCTCACTCGGCAAACCGGGGCTTCGAGGAAGTGACTAACAGACGCACTCCATCTCTCGCCGCATCTGCCGGCACGTTAAAGTAACGCACTGCGATCTGCGTTCTTTTTTCGCAATGTAAACATTCTTTTCAATCGCGCACTTTTGTTGAAAATAAGCAGTGTGACTGTTTCCGGCAAAAGTGTTTGTTCACTTTTGTACCGGGAACTTTGCGGAAGCATTTTTAGGCTGACGCTTGCGCTTTGGTTAGTTTATTGCATCGAGTTCAAAGGAGCATTAAAACGACTTTAAAATGGTGATATTTTCACTTACAAATGGATTTTTTAGATGTAACTGATTTACGATTGCTACAGTAACAGTTAAATGCACAAGGGTGAGTTAACAAGCAATTTATTTTATTACATCGAAAATAGAGAACACCACACAACAAATCATCCATCAAAAATAACTTGCGTTTCACATCCTTACTTCTCACGTAGTCACCACCTATTTTAACAGCTGTGCTTCAGCTTCAAATGATGGCATTTATTCCAGCTTGGTAAATCTCAGGTGGGTTGCTTGCGAAGCGAATTCTCGACATCAGTTTTCACTTCTTTATCGTTGCCATAATGCTTGGTTTTCAGTGCCCTTTTTTATAACACAATACACCAAAGAGGTGATAGTCTGAAGGCGCTAACCCAGGTGAGTACGGAGGATTTGGCACAGTTGCTCACCCAAAAAGTATTGGCCTCCCATGTTCTACTGCTTGTTTTTGGTCGGGCATTGTCGTGTTGGAGAAGAACTTTCTTCGCCTGTCTCACTCTTTCTGTGGAATTCTTTCTTCAAGTTTCTGAAGGGTCTTGACGTATTCTTCGGTCGTACTAGTTTCTTCTCTTGGCAAGAAATCAACCACAATTCTTAAAGTATCCGAAAAGCCGGTGGCCATGATATTCCAGCCGACTTCTGTGACTTCAACATTTTTGGTTTTGGAGACGGAGTATGAAGCCATTGCACTGATCGCCTTTCGTAATGATGCATCCAAATTTCATCACCAGTCTCAAGTCTCCAAGAGAAAGGTTTCATCTTTCTAAATGTTTTTCAGTCTCTTGTGAATGCAAGAGTTCCTCCTCCAGCAACAGTGAGTTCGATAACTACTCTTTGCTTCAGAAGGACTTCTGACCAGATTGCCATTATGAAACAAGCTCATTTAGGTAGATGTCCTTACCTATTGAAATAAAACAATTAAAAACCCTACAAAAAATTGAATAACACTTGAGTGTCATGAGTAAAACAATTTAACAAATAAAACAATTTAACAACATTTGAATTTCATGAGTATATGCGCCTTAAATGTCATACCGTATTTTATCAAAGATTATGATCGAAAAACTAGCGTCCTGTGGCGAAAATTGCGTTACTTTTTGACTCATCCTTGCAGCAGTATAGCATGGTATGGAAGCCGCTGCTTCAGCTATTTTTGTGAAAGAAAAAAATCCGTCCTTCGACAGCGTCTTCTGCATTGTTCTGCCACGATGCTGATCGCGCAGTCACGTTTGCCCGCATCCGATCGTGATCCCACCAAGCTGCTCATGTGTTTTGTGACGTCGTCGCGAGTGCAGTCAGCTCAACATCGCGTGCGTAAAGAGAGAAACGAGAAATGGGTTTACTCAGTACTCAGCCATCCCGAGCAAGGCGCCTTCGGATAGAAAGTGCCTGTCGTTGTTTTATTGACAAAAATGGCCAAAGCCCTTCCGGTAGATACACACTTTTTCCTTGCTTTATGCATCTTGTGATGTCAAGGGTTAAACTGTGATGGAGCAAGCACTGACTGGTGCGAGCACTTCCTATTTGAACTGCAAGCATCATCGGGTTATGGTTGCCGCTCTCAACCTCTTTTCTGCAAACACCAGCGTCATTGTCTCACTTGCTCATGTCACCCGGACCATAAATAACTCGCAGTGATTACGCTTTTGGTATGTTTCGTGATTGACTGCTGTTCACGCAAGCCTCACTGCCGCTGGCATCAATTGCCGCAGCTTCGTCGTTTCGTTTTTTTTTCACGCCCTGAATCTTCTCTTGTTTGCTTTCGATATCAATTCACAAGGCAAGCGTCGCCCATAAAACACATTCTGAAACAAACTCTCGGCAATTCTTTTCGTCTTGAGGTGCTCTTATATCAGTTCTAGTTCATGAGCTGGTGCGAAGCTTTTGTTTACGTATTTGCCGAGCAAATTCCAACGTCGCGAAGGTGATTGATAGCGTTGCAGCGCCAATGCTGTCTGATCGCCCATTGTTTTCAAACATTTCGTATTGCACTCGTAATACATGGAAGATTCAAACTGGTGCATGATCATGGATAATTACCTCGAGTAATGAATATCTTGCGGAACATCTGACAATCTTATGCGAAGCACCAGTATTCCGCAGAACATCAGTTGAAAATCACGGTTCCAGCCCACCATTAACACTGCTACAGCGAACACTGAACGTTTAGTGTTAGAGCTTAATGTTCAATCAAACCCATTCTTTGTCAGTGAATAAGTGAATAAACGCTCCAGCAGCCGGACTATTCGATCAATACAGATGTGAATGCTTGTTATTTGCGCTTCTTTGAAGCACCAGCCATTATATTTCAAAGTCTTTGAGCGAAATAGCTCCGTGAACAGAAATCGTTTTCCGTAGTTATTTCTATTTTGAGGAGCGGTTGATGTACGTACAGTCCAGTATTCAAATGAAAAAATCGCCATTTGGATAGTTCTGCTCACTTCAGCCGATACTGCAGGGCTACTCAATTATTTTAAGAAAGGGTCCAGTTACAAAAGTCAAATTTTTGAGGTCCCGTCACTCCCATAAGTTCTTGCAAATGTGACACGGCCTGGGATTGTACTTACAAAAAAGCATAATGCAGTATAACAATATACTACGATTGCATATATATACATAATTATATATATATATACAAAATCTGGTAAATGGATGTAGATATAAACAAAAGTTGTTAGCGGTATTTATTGTTCTGCTGGTGAGAGTAATGGCATTTTGTGCTTCTTGGCAGTTACTTAAATTTTGTTACCAGGTAGTGATAGCGAGTAGAAGGCAGTGGTGAAGGTTTTCATTCGTCATACAGATGCGAAGCTTGTTCTTGATGAAGCTCGTTTTTGAAAACACAGACTGGCAGCAGTAGGTAGACCCAAACACCGTGAGAATTTCCACTGACAATTCGCGAGGAGTGGAAAAAAATTTGGAGATACCTTCCTTTACCAGAAGTTCTCAGGTGTGCAATCACAAAATATTTCTTTCACTGGTTTCATCGCTATTTTCTAGCCTTGATTCCACTATTTTACCAAGGATACAAGTTGTAGTGGCAAGCGATTGTTAAATAGTTATGGCGAAACAATTATTTTGAATCAGATAACAAGCGCAACTCAGGTGTGCGCTGCAATATAGTTGAACAACAGCTGATCGACCATCAGTTATACAGTTGGTGAGGAGTTAATGTTTCAGAAGCATGGCGAAAAGCGTAAGATTTTGGGATAAAAACTTTTGGGTATAGAATACTTTTTGTGAGGCTGACGAGGTCCAGCCGTCAACATCGAAAGGTCCGGTGTCACGCGAAATTTCTGACCTATTATTGTTTGTCAATTATTTTGCTTCTCAGAGTAAAGGATGTGTGTTGCGTTAATTAAAACTTTTTGGTTGGATGTCGAATAACCACAGCAAGCTATAGTACGGAAATAACTATAACCACTGAAAAATATTGGACTTCGTCTTAGACCTCAAATGTTTTTTCTTTTCCTCGCCCAAACCCTATCCTGATACACTTACCTAAACCCTGAGCCTTAATCATGAGTTTTGTCAGCGTATTTGATATGTAGAATATTACTCTGTGCATGCGCACATGGCGTGAAGTCAGAAATTTCGGGTGACACCGATTCAGACCGTGGTCCGCCATTTGAGTAGCCCTGCTAGTATACTGGTTTGTGAAAGACGTCTGTGAACTGTTCTCATTTACTGTAAAAGTATTAACTGCACCTTGGGATGTTTACCCTTATTTCACTTACGATGTTGTTCCACAGCTTGATTCGAAATCCCGACCTTCTTTCACGGAGATCCATTCTCGACTGGAAAGCTTGCTGCGGTCAGTTAAGAAAACGAAAAGAGCGTCTTCATTCAGAGGTATCGCTTTTAATAAATGCTTTTATAAGAATAAAATTGTTATTTAGAACTGTATGTACTGCGGTTGCTTAGAAACTTGGCGTTGGTTAGTGAAGCACACTTCCGAATGCAAGCGCTTTAGTCCTCCATGGCAACCTGTTAGTGACCCGTCTCGATCTGAACTGAGGCAAAAATGTCTCCCCATTTCAGGGTTTGGTGAGCTACCAGTCATACCCCTGGCATGGTATTTTTTCTTATTTCATGTGTGTTTTGCTGACTTCGTGTAAAAAATGCGAGGACATTAACTGCTCTTTTAAATCCAGCCCTACAGTGCAGTACTGATTGCCTTCAAATTTAATTGCTGCGCGTCATATCTATGCTTTAAAAACGTCTTGTTGCGAAATGGTGTGGGGTTTTTCTCTGTGGAAGTTCTTCGATGTTATTTGAAGCGGTGAAACGCCAGCAAGTCAGTAATGCTACGCGGCGAAATTAGACACCGTTCGTTGATTGCTTGTTGTTGACGAGCATTTGCGTTGTGCTTGCGTTTGACGCTTTGCCGACGCTCAACAACAGGGTCGTAGATTGGCGAACGTGTACATCGCGCGAAATGGCAGAACAGTAGCGACACCAGGAGTTCAAGCGAAGATCGGTTGAAACCGCGGGCGACGCAAGCAGCGCTGATTCTAACCAAGGCCTCGACCTTGTTCTAACCAACCAGCGAGAATAAATGAAAATCGCGTGCCGCGACGCAGCTCAAGCACTTAACCAAATCGTTTGAAGCGCAGGCGACGTGGCCTTGCTGCGATGCAACAAGGTCTCCTAGAAAACACAGGCCTGTCAACGTCTGGATGACGTCAACGAAAGTCGTCCGTGTTTTCGCGCAGATCTGACTCAACTCCCACTTCGAATCGAAAAGCTGAACGTCCACTGTTACAACGCTGTTGTTGGGACCATGTGTCAGCGCGACGCAGTGTTGCAAGCAGTGGGCATGTAGCAATAAGAATGGGACATAAAATACATTCTTGACATAGCAAAGCCTTACTTTTATTGAAATGAAGTTGAAGAGCATGCGCAAAAGTTGCAGTTAGTTCGTTGCAATTTCAGTTGGCAGTGGGAGTAATCACAAAATGAATAACATAACACATGCCTTCTGACTGCAGTCAGGTCTGCAAACTGCTGTGTTAGCAAGGTCTGCTGGAAGAGCTGGTGACATTATGCAAACGAACAAACCAAAACGAACCCATTTTAGTCAGATAAAATGTTAACACCACTAAGAGCTTTATGTTTGTTGTGAGCTTTCGAGGAATCAGCCAACAAATGGGCATTAATTTGATCTTTTTGCGATGGTTCAAATTTGCACTGGTGTATCTTCAACTACTAGCTGCTGCAGTTTCAACACAGGTTAAGAGTTTGAATCAATCCGCAAAATTTTTTGTAAACACATCATGGAAGAAATCGGTCAACAAGTTCAACACAAGCTGTTGTTGCTTTCTCCAGTTCTTTGTGTGTTTTCCAAGTGATAGCTCAATAATGCCGGACAGATGCTTTGTGCCTCGTTGCAAGGGCAACTATGATAATGGCCCAAAAATACATGTTTTCAAATTTCCAAGTGATGAAGCACTGAAGCAAAAGTGGATATATGCCATTCGCAGGGACGACTTTGTGCCAACACGACACAGCAAGGTAAGCATTGGTCGCAAAAGTGCTTGGCATCTTGAAACGTGGTTTCATTCAGAAAACCATTATTGTTGTTTTTACTGTTGTCGTTTTTTGTCCGGCTGGAAAAATGGTTCATGGCGAATAAGATTTTGTTTACGAGTAAAAAAGCAGATGGTGATAATAAGGTTCACGTTATTGCTGCGAAACGATTTAAACTTTTCAACCTGATGGTGTATTCCTCTCACGTGAAAGCTAATGCACGTATAATTTACAATATACCATATCCCAATAAACTGTTTGCACAAAGCGATGTCACTATTACATTTTTAGGTGTGCGAAAAACATTTTTGGAAAATGGATATTCGCTGGGAAACTTCAGCGTTTGATGAGAAAACTGGACAACACCTGTCATGTCGTTTAAAGGTTCCAAGACTGTTGCCAGGAGTTGTCCCTTCACAAATGCCAATCTGCCTAGATTATTTGTCGGGAACAAGCTCATCGCGCAGGCGGAGTTTAAATGAAAGATTAATTTAAAAAAAAACAATCCAATTCATCAAACGCTATGGTGCAGAGTAGGGACGACTGGGAGCAACAGGAGAAGTACGATTTCTGGCTAACATTGGAGAACGTAAAGCACAAGGTGCAAATTGAAAAGCAATGGCAAGTGTCAGACAGCGACACTACTAACAATTTCAATATCTGTATTGTTCAATACTCAAGTAATGCTGGTGCTTCTGTTGACCAGTGTTTAACAATTGACGAGAATTTAATGCTCACGTGCTATATGCGTTCTGTTAAACTTTCATCATTGGATAAGTTTAAGCTTCCTTTGAAAGTGAACAGCCTGCGCACAATCGAGGAGGTGCGAGACGTTTTAACAAACATACAAATACCATCCTGCACAAACTGCTCTGATAGTCTCAGTTCATTTTACTTTTGCAATTGGTTTTGTCGCTGCTCATTCCCTTAAAATCGGAAAACTTTAAATTTCACAGAGTGATACGGTTCATGCATGAGCTGTGATATGGTGATATGGTTCAAGATTTGTGAAAGTGACGAGTATCAGAAGTTTCCTTCTCAGCGCGATTTTGTTGTTAAACTATCGCAATCAGTCTTGGAAGCCGAAGAGTTTCCTTTTTTATTGTTGGGCATGTGTACAGGCAACCATGATCCGCGTACAATAGTGAAGATGGCTTGATGGATTTGTTCAAACATTCTGCTGAACAATTATTGCTTCAAAAGAAATGATCGACTTACCAAAAAAGAGAAAACAGACTTTAACGTGAAAGCAGACTTTAACGTGATTTGAAAAGTGTGTAAACACTCACTCCAAGTACAGCAATTTCAAGCTGAATGTTGTGATTACGCGGCTTGACAGTACTTATAACTATAGTAAGTGTCTTTGATATCAAAAATTTGTGCAAATTTCTGTTGTGCCCGTGTACACGCTTTGTTTAAATAAAAATATCGCGAAAACCATCCCCGCAGTACGACTGAATGCTCAGCACACGCGAGCCAGACGGACGATTCGCTGTGACGTAGGCACGTTTTTTGACGTACGCTGACAGGCCCTGGATGCAGTCTGCTTGAGATCGGTCAGCGATTTGCAATTTGAAAAAAACTTCTTGGCGTGCGTCAGTTAGTTCACGTCCTTCGTCAACGTCGAAAAAGCTGCAGCAATGGTCGAACACAACTCGCTCTCGACGCTAAAAATAGGCAGCTGAGGAAGGTGTCCGTCACGCATGCATTGTACTCTTGCAACGCTTGACTTCTATGTTTCGTGTGCTTGCTTGCGGCGCTGTTCTCTTGCGTTAAATTGTGCTTCAGCTGTGATGATGTTATTGCCGATGCTTAGCTTTTGTCGATGCGCTCACAGCGACGACTCAGCAAAGTAATAAAAGCAGCGCGGCGCGAAAACCACCATTATCAATCTAATTGGTTAACCATTCGTTGCCTATGAGCACAATCGGCGGCAGTTTGTTTTGTGGCGAAATTCTGTAGAAATTTTATAATCAAGAACGCAGTAGTTTGTTCTGACCTGGGCTGCGGAGCCGGAGCGCCGGGGCTGGGCATTTTCCCAGGAGCCGGAGCTGAGATTAAAATTTAGGAGTCGGAGCTATGACCGTTTGAGAGGCAGCTGCGGCTCCGGGTCCCTTCCTACTCGTAGGTACCAACGGTTTTGCCAAATTGACTGAAAGCTGGACTTGTTACAAGTTACGGCACGAGACTGCAACAATGTATCAGCGGGTCTTTGATGTATCTGTCGTTTTATCATCGCTAAGGCTATGGCGTCGTAGCTGGACAGGCGTGGTATCACTTGTAGAAGTAGGAGAATCATGACATCTTACTTTCTAGTCACAATGAACAATCCGGATCTGTAAGATATAAAGCAGTAGATATATAATATCCATAGGTTTTGTAGCTGTGCAATTATGCTGATGGTGTTAGCAGAGAGTATGAATCAAATAAGATGTCGTTGCAGGCCTAAGCATGAAATGCACGGCACGCCATTGTAAAGTAGGATTTTTTATTAGAAACCATTACGTTTATTAGCAAGGTTTGCTACATTACTGTAAAAGTTTGCTAGGAGTTACTACGTTTACTAGCATAACATGAAAGGTAAGTTATAATTACTTGGTAGCATACTAGCAATGTTTTGCATGGCAACATATTTTCAGGAGGGCATAAAAAAGCAATGCAAACAAATGTGGACTTTTGAAGTTTTCATTTATGGAAACAAATTTTGTGTTTTCACCACGATAACCGGTTTTATTTTCTCCTAAGCCTTGCAGGTTAGATTGTGCTTTGCTATTCATCACTGCTTAAAACCCTTTAACGCCGAAGTTATGATCAGCCATAACTCATGAATGGATTTTTGTACGGTGCGAACCTTTGCAAATTCTTTGTTTTTTTTGTTCACTCTGCATAGCTTTGCAATCGCACACTACTTCGCACAGTGAATACAGATTACTCTGACTAATTGTATATCGGTTAAACCAGTGGTTCCCAAACACTTTCGAGCCGTTACCCTAATCAAGGTAGCGATTATGTCTTGTTACCCTTAATATTTCGCAGTGATCTCTCATAATACAGAACAACATTTTGGTTCCGCAGTACACCCAAAAATCGCATATTACCCCCGGGGGTAATTTACCCCAATTAGACAACCACTGGGTTAAACGCTATAACCGCGTTTTCGTATAAGATTCCAGAATCTCAAACCATTCAAACGTGAAAAATGTAGCACGATTAATCGCACAAACCGGGTATTTCAATAGAAATGTTATTGTAATTTTTAGATTTAAACAATTATGCCGCGCCGCTTTAACGCGAGCAAATGACACGTTTTCGAGATTAAGCAGCTGAGTGTCGCCATCGGGATGGCCAGAAAGCAGAGATACTCTTTCTTTGGCCGAGAAGTCGACGTCGTATAGTGGTCTGTAGCTGCCAAGCCGCATTTAAAAACTTATTCTCACATTCAACAATAGTGTGGCTCAAGTGCAGTTGAATTTTCATAAATATACATTGTCGCATCACAGAAAAACATGGCGGGAGTACTGTAGAAAATTAGTACGATGCAGGTGTACGGCCACATTGCAGAAACCTCGACGAATTACAGAAAGCCAAAGCGGCATCACACCCTGCGTGGAGCTCTGTCAAATATGACAATGGCACAGATGTCATTGTTAAAGGGACTTGGCATGCCGCCTAAACAGTCCCCTTGGATGCGCCTCTGAATGTTTGCATGCAGACTCGAATTTGGCCTGCAAAATTTCAAGAAACTTAACCCCGACTTCCATCTCTGCCGGAACTAAACCAAATAACATGTAGCGGCGTAAAATTAGCACCGGCGCAACGTTTGAAAGGGACACACTCCCGTTCAAAAATTTTCTATGTTGTAGAGCATGTAAGGGCTCTCGCCCCCCCTAGAAATTTCTTGACGTCCCCCCGGTTTAAAACCACTGGGCTAGAGAGCCAGTGAAAACATCCCCGTATACAGTAAACAGCAAGGAATGCAATAAACTTGACAAAAATGTGCCTTTACCTTTTAAAATTTTTGAGAAAAATCCATATTTGTGTATTTGCTGTAGTGATTTTTTGGCTATTTTCAGGAAAAATCAAAAAACGCTTTCGCTGTATCCCGTTTAGCTTTTTCGATCTGGTCTTTGCGTTTCGCCGACGTCTGAAGAACCCAATAACATGATATTCCCAAAAAAGTGAGTCCGGGCTGTTTTGGAGGGGGAATCAAGGGGTTTGAGAGTTATGGTCTAAAATAGATCAAAAACTCGCCACCTAGTGGATATTTTAATTTTCATCGAGAATAAAATTTTCCAACATTTCGGCTTGTAATTTAGTGGGATGTTGTAGGATACCCAAATACACCTGTTCTGCAACTTTGGTAGGGTTTATGGGTGTTGACTGGCAGAAAAGTGGGTTGAACCACGAAAAATGAAATCCTTGGTTTTTGCCCCGTTGGACCCCCACCAAAAATTTCAACATTTTTGATCATTATCGCATAGGTAAGGTCCTTACCGATATTTTTTATGTAGAAACTTTGTTACCAACGTGTTTGGTTTGAGCTCTATGGCTTTTTGAATGGACGCAGCTGGTTTTTCTAGCCTACGCAAAAACCAGCCTTTCCCCTAAAACAGTGGTCTTCAACGTGGCGAAATCGCCCTCCAGTGGGCGATTTCATGCGTTGTGGGGGCGATTTTGTGATTTACGAGATTTGGGGGGCGATTTCAGTTTCCAGGAGGGCGATTTCTGCAGGTTAAAACATACTCAAATGTTTAATTGATTCCAAAAAAACGATATTTGTTACTCTGGAATCAAAGCATTTGATGCACGTTCGACTCCATAGTTCGTAACAAAGGTTATAAAACACATATCGGACTGGTCAC
>JGI24021J15306_10004150_pt1 | contig 16700 bp, 14 predicted proteins | sample Ectturendosymbi1_FD_15306 | JGI IMG/M metagenome (IMG submission 15306) | reverse complement strand
CCCGCGGAGATTACACCCGCGGAGATTACCCTGCCCTCATCACGAAACGACGATTTTCGCTTCACCGGTTCGACCGATCCACTTCCGCATTCTTCTGCGCCATATATCGCAAAACAAGATGAAGCTTCTTGTTTTGTGGACGGCGGCGAATTGTAAAACTCGCCCACGTCATATTTGTGGAATTTCCCCACTCCGCCCCCTGTGAGACCCGGCTTAGGGTCTATGCGCAAACTGTACTGAATTTGTCTCCCTTAGAAATGAACTCCCTTAGACCAGACGCGACTTCTGTACGGGACGACGCAATGAACTCAATTACGTTTTGTTTTGCTCGCGTTGTGCGTTTGTGACCTTTGCGTGAGGTGACGACACTCGCTGTGCATGGAAAGCTTTCGGGTTTTTTTTTGTCCCTGTTTTCGGAAAACAATGTTTCCAACGAAAAAATCTTTGCTGAAAAAAAAACGCTCGCGCTAAGATCGCGCGCGTAAAAAACTATACCAGGCTTGAAAAAATATTTCTGTCAGATAGGAACGACCCATACCATCGCCTCCACCCCCACCTCGTTGCTGCAATACGTTGAATTAACGCGCGTGTTCGCGATTGCAGAACGCCGACACCAAGCGGCAGGCGGAGTCGCTTCAGCAAAGCGCCGGTCAAGTCGAGAACGAAAAGGAACGGATGCGAGCGGAGATCGAAGAGCTCCGGAGACAGCTGCGCGGTCTGGAACTGTCCGGGGAGGAAAGCGCGCGAAAGCAGAAGGAGCTTGAAGAACGCCTGCTCGGTTAGTGTGCTCTGGATTGCGCGTTGCGAGGCAGCACGACATTTCAAATAAACATACAAACTTTTTTTTTAAATGCTGCAACTCATCTGTGTTGTTACTTNGCATTGCGTCCTCTTTGAAAGAAGTTAGTGCTGAATATTTTCAGACTCCGGTCAAGATTTGCTTTGATGAACACACTTGTTTTTTTTTTGAACGCCATCAACACAGCTGCGATGCGAAGAAAGCCTAAAATAGGGGTCACCAGCATGGCGCCCTCGGGCCCCAAGGAGCACGTGGGGTCACCCGCGGGCCTGTTCTACTGTAAAAATAACATTGACATTGTCAGGTTCGTCACATTAGATCAGGGGTGCCAAACTTATTTTCACTTAGGGCCATATCAGCATTATGGTTGCCCTCAAAGGGCCAGTTGTAACAATTAACCACAACCATCTACGCTACGGTAATACTTAACCAGCGTCTCTGTGATGTAATAATGGTTATGATGCAGTGAAAGGAGTTTCAAACTGAATACCGTTTTGAAAGAGAGACGTTAGGTCAGCAAGATGGCTAAAACAGTAAAGTTATAACATGGCAGAGAACGTCGTTTGCCTTTGTAAACAGGTATAAACCCCTACTGTTCCAAAAAATATAAGTAAGCTGAGGCTTAAAGTTTAAGCTTCGCGGGCTACGAGTTTGACACACGTGCAGTAGATGAATATCGTTATAATAATAAACGCAATTACTGACAGCGCTTCGCACTAATCGGTTCGTTACCCAAGAAATAGATCTCAGTTCCAGCAGGTTGGTTACCCCTGCCCCAGAGGTCAACGGCGCGTGGTTCCTTTGCTGACTTGCGTTTGCGATCCTTGTTTTGAGCGGTTGTCCCGCTCTGCCGCAGATTTTAACGCTGTCAAGTGGCATTAGGTTCAGACGGGGAATCGAACCCTGAATCTACATGCCGTTGATTTATCCGGCCGCCATCGGCGATAACGCGACGACGCGTTTCATTTCAGCTCTTGCTGCTGAAGAAGCCGCTGACATGATTCGGGTGGCAGTGACATCGTTGGATGATGACGATTCCGGAAGTCGAACGTGCAGCGCGGAAATGCTGATTCAGATAACTGGGAATGCGTCGGACAGCCTCACTCGCTTGGAGGCAGAGATAAAGAAATACGAACGAACGCAAGGTCGGTGGCAGATCATCATATCCGTTGTTATCAGATTCTGTGAAACACTGTCAGATAATATTTCATTCGCATTCACTACACTGACGTTCCTCTGTTCATCAGGATCAAAGTGTGAAAACTTCTTGCAGTCGTTTGCACGCGGCTGCACCAAATTTTAACTCTTATAAGAATACAAATGCGATCGGTGTTCCGCTAGGCTGGGTATCCTATCCAGGTGATGCGTGTCGTTTTTTTGCAAACGACTGTTACAATTTACCTATTTGGTGAAAGTAACCTTTTCATGCGTGCGAGGTAGGGCAGACATTATCTACAAACAAATTACACGACTGGTGGATTGCAGTTCCAGAGGCAGACAGGCTAGAAACACACCCAGAAAACACAACTGTACAGGGAGAACCACGTTGGCGGCCGAGGCGCACTTGTCTCCCGTGCCGCACAAGTCTGTGCAAGTGAGCACAGTGGTTCGTTTCTCAAAGCCAAAGCATGTTTCAAATCCTGTGAAACCTCCTTCCCGCTTGAGACCATGGAAAACACCACCTACCCAGGCACCAGGGCCACAGAAATTTTACCAGGAGGTGCGAAGACCGATACCAGCCACCTAGCTTCCGGGACCCTCGTCGAATTTGTATAGCTACTTCGTATAGTAATCAGAACATAGATAAAGATAAATTGTTAATACTGGCAACTGGCTTGCACTAGAGTAAGTTTGGGCTTGATCAAAAAAACTTTGCTTGCCCCAGTACCTGCCGGGCCAGGGTACGACGTGCCTCCTGCACACCCCTCTCTGAGGCCCTGCCACGCACTCCCTGAGAAGAAAGACACCTCAGAAATCCATGTGACAAGATGTTCGAAATATGACACATGGATTTTTGTTGCGGTTCCTTGTGGGAGATGCGAACGCGCAGCGGAAAGAACGCCAAATCTGCAAGTGCAACGGTCAAGCAACACAGATTCCCCGCCCGACCAGGTCCACGCCATTGTCGCTTGTACACCACCAGGTTCAAAAAGCCCATCCCGACTGCGCGCTCTGGGCGTATGAGCCGTCGCAGAGCTAAGGTGTAAATGAATTTGCGGTTGTAGCCAGGACGCTCATTGTCAACTGGTTTCTCGCGACGTCAACCAGCAACGCTTCAGTGCCAAAGAAACGCGACCGACAATAGCAACATGCGTGGTTTGGTGCGTTGCAGAAGTTGATGGCGCGATAAGATCCTTGTCTGCTTTCGGTCACTGGATGGCGCAGACGATTGAAAACGGCGGTGCGACTTGCAACATGGCCCCTGACCAGCAAGGGACCGGTAGGTCGTTGTTTTTGCTTTTTCGACGTGCGCGTGTCAAACGCATTGTTACCTTTCAAATTTCTTATCAGAAAATTCCGGTTGTACTTCTCAGTGTATAGTTTTTCGTGTGCGTATAGTTTGTCGCGGCTCCTGCCAACGAAACGGAAAAGGTTGTTTGCTTGTGTGGAATTTCCGATTTGTCTGTCCACCGCACTTTTGCTTGACTTTCATGCTTTCCAAACGCACTCCACTTGTAGTCTATTGCTTTTGTTGACCGGCACATGCTGGGCTTCACGCACTTTCTCCGTTCTTACCTGTAGAATGTAGACTTATACTGTATGTGCATGCTGATCTAGTAGCAGCCAATCAATTTGACGTGTTTTGTTCGTGCGTTTCGGATTTTTTGGAGCTTGTCTTTTTTTGCCTGAAAAGATGTTCGGCCTTTGTCGCCGTTATGTTGACGCATGCGATTTTTGAGTTAACTTGAAGTGTGCCTCATTTCTAAGTTGTGCTGGATATGCGAGGTCGCAATGGTGCTGCCTCAAGGGTTGACAGAATCCGCTGGAAGTTGCTTTTTTCATCCACTCTGCGTGATTTTGAAGTCTGTTTCTCTTAAATGAGACCTCTCACCCACCATCCCCCATCTGTAGCTGGTGGTAATCTGCGTATCGCATCTTGCATTGCAGTCCAAAATGCAGAAACATAGTGTGGGAACAAATCCTTACGAACGCAGCAGTGGCGAGCACCGGTATTTCATAAACCCGCTCGTAAAAAGGGGGGGGCAATGCGCGCCGTTCGCTCGCGAATGGAGAGATTCAGCAGCCCTTGGTTTTCGATCCCCCTGGTAATATTTCCGCCCAGTCAGAACTGCCTGAAAAACATTTCAAACCTAAACGAAGCGCCAGATAGTAACTCAAGCATTACTAGCAACAAACAGCAGAGTGTGCACGAGTGTGTCCATGATCTTGCACGCGCTGTTGCGCAGCGCCCGCTACCAGTCACGTGCGTTGTTTTTTTCCTGCGTGCTGTGGCGGAGGTTTGCTCGTTGTGCGGATTTTACGACGATATTATTTGTTTTATGCTTGCCGCGTAGCGCTAAGCCCGACCAGCTGGAGATCGCACTTGTTTGACTCGGTGATGGGTAAGTCGTTCGATAGTGGTGACCGCACCTGCGGCGCCCTGTGTATGTGCACGGCTTGCTTTCGACTAATCGTAACCAATAAGCATGAGCGAAGAACCGTAGTTTGAAATTAGTTGCATGCTGGCTAACAGTGATTGTTGCGTGGAAAAAATCTCGCGTAGCTATCCGGTGTTTTGTGCAAAATGAACGTCCTGCGCAAGTCATTCCAAAAACCAGCCTTCCCAAACCTTTCAGTGATAGCTGTGCTTGGAAATCGTCAACATCTGTTCGTGATATATGTCCAGGCTTATTTGTTCGTCGTTCGTGATTTGTGGTATTTGCTCGACGTTTAACGTTAGAATCGCACGTTGAAGCATTACGTGTCGATGCCAATAACTTCTTGCTCAACTTAACGTTCAACTTGTTACTGGTCAAGTTAAGTGAAATACCTGAACAACCAAATATTCTTCCGGCGGTAGCCAAGCGATTAAACCTTTAATGGCATTGTTTGCTGCAATAATCTTTTGAAAGAACGAAGAGCGATCATCAGCTGATTATATCCAACTTTTTCTGCACTCAGTCCATTTTGTTGGGGTTCATGGCTGGCCATGCAGCCGCCTTTGCGTCACACTTGCATTTCTTTTCTGGCCATAACATGGACCTCTATAAACGTTTAATTAAAGTGCTGATGCGTTTAATCCTTTCAACCGATGAAGCCGCATTGAGAACGATCGTCGATTTTTAACAAATTTTTCACAGTCACCGTTTCTCAGTGAAGCGTTAAACTTCGCGTTGTTGTAGAATCAACTGTAAACAGTTCACGCTTGCGTTGTGCGTGTATTCATCCGCGCAGATATTACCATTTTTCTAGTAAATACGCTGTCTGATGAGTAGAATAGTCGGTAAAAGCGTCTCCCGCTATTGCCCGCATCGCGGTCAACGCACCGAGAAACATTATCAAGCGTCAACAGCCCGGCGAACCAACGAAAAACGTTACCCACGAAACGATTGTCATCTCGCTTTGTCTTGTTGCGCAGACCTGGAAGCGGCGTGCAGGAACTGCGGCCGGGACACGCTCACGTTTCTGGGCGACGTGAAGACACCGGGCCGAAGCGCTGACGGCGCTCAAACGCGACAGAGATTGAAAGACATTTTGGATACAGCCAAAGTGAGGCGGCTCCCAAGCAGTCGGTGACGCGTACTTTCGCGACGGGATATAAAGAAAAGCACTCGTTGCGCCGGCGCTCTTACGTACTGTCTGTACTTACATTTTGACCGACCATATAAATCGTTTTCTTTTCGTTCATTCGCCGCAAGGATTTTGTTTGAAACGAAACAACGCTCTTACTCCATTGTATTCGCTGTCGGCCGTAACTTCTACAGCAACCGCAATACCTTAATTGTTGATCTTCGTCGTTTGAAAACTGGCACCGCTAAAAGGTCCAGCATCTAAGTGCAAGCTGGTTACCGTCGCGCTGCCGAGCAACCTGAGCTCAGCGAATCCCTCCTCGGCGCGATGGTCAACGACATCCTTTCCTGTGTTGCTGCACTGCGCCGCTGAATGCAAGTCGTCAATACGTTGGCCTGCATGGCGAAGTTCCAAAGCCCGTGTTCAACCTATGATAGCGCTTCCAGGCTGTTTTTCATTTTTCTCTGAAACATTTCGGTCATTTTTTGCTGAAACATTTTCGTCACTGAAACATTTCGGTCATTTGTCTCACAGTAGTATTAAAACTAGCCCTAAAAGTGTTTTTTAGCCTATATTTTCAAGCATCCTGACCGAAATGACTTAATTTTTTTCGGTCATTTCAAAAACGGTTCGGTCTATGACCGAATAAAACAACTTCCAGGCTTGTTGCTTTATCGGTGGCCTCAAACGCAACAGCAAGTGCGAAACTCGAAGTTGGTGAATGCAGAGGTCGAAGACCGACCGCAAGCGAGCGACCGTTTTCGTTTCCGCCACGTCACTGATCGTCCCCGTTTTGACCTTCAGGACCTACTGCCCAAGATATCGGACGTGAAAGGCGGCGACCTCCACGACCTGGTCGAGCAAGAGATGGCGTCGACGTCGAAAGCGATCGAGCAAGCCGCTCAGCGCATCGAAGCTTTGCTGAACGAAGCGCGGAAAAAAGATTCCGGAGTCAATCTGGAAGTAAACGAACGGTGAGTGCAGAGCGCGTCCTGTCGTACGTCTGCTGGACCGACGGGACGTTCCGCTTGGTACAATTGTTGCATCATAAACAAGATCTCACGTGACAGCTAGCGCTGTCAATGTCGTATGCGAATCGTGGCGTGGCAGCAAGTGGCTTTGAATTACAATTTTACGTATGCAGTGCGTACATGCGTACATTACTAGACCGCGATAAAGTCTAGTAATGCCTTTAGCTTTAACGCTTCCCGTTAAAGGGAAAGCTTTAACGCTTTAACGGGAAGCTTCAACGCCTCCCGTTAAAGGAAGCGGGATACCTAAATCTAGTTATCAACCCCACTGAGGAATCATGGGTCGTTCCCTACCCGGAGGCATGTTCTTTTGTTAATTTCACATACTTAGAAAAATGTCAGAAACCTGTGCTTCCATGACTTTTCCTGATTTTCAGGGGTACCTGACGTGTAGATAATTTTGGACACTTTTCTAAGTTAACATTTCAATGCAATTTTAAGTGCAAAACCTGTTTGGCCAGATCTGACCACCAACACCGTATATGTGATGAGTCTTCCAACACCATGGCTTGATCTGAAAAAAACGGATCTAACACGTGCATGACGTTTTCGACGCACAAACAAAAAATCCCCTGTAAAATATCCTTTTTTTTGGTGGTATCCTGCCTAAAATTTGTATGACAGGTACGTTTCGCTGGGAAGATAAAATTTTGTTGCGAAAGTGATTAACAGTGCCCATATGGAAGTAAAAAATAGTTTGGTCTGGAAATAACTGATGTAACGTGTCCCAGGAAGACGTATGCAAATTATGGGCAGCATTATACCCTGCTTTTGCTGGCGCGTCTATTAAAATAAGGATTCCTGAGCAGGGAGGCTACTGAGGCCGCTAAGACCGAAGCAAATTGAAGGCACTGACGCTCCAGCTCATCTCATTTTTGCTGCCACTTACTGTAGAACTAGAAGGATTCAAGGCAAATATTAAATTAACACACAGTTGCGTTAAAAGTTAGAGGCGATTCTGTTACAATNNAAAAACACATGGAAAACAACCTTTTCCAATGCATCTTCCACAGGGCCACCAGTTAAACAAACGGCATACCACTAACCTGGAAAAGTTCCGTGGTGTTCAATGGCCACTTGGAACCTGCTCCCTCGCTGATACGTGCGAGGCACTACAGCACGCAACGGACCATGACCGACAACTTTCTTATGTATAAAGCACAGGTTCATGGGCGTCGGAAGGAGGCCTTGGCATCCCCTGGGTTTTAAGATTTGACGTTGTCCCATCGAATTTTTTCGCAAAAAAAAGTTGTTTTCCTAGTTTCGGAGTGGGTAACTTGAAAATTCACCACTTTTTGCCCCCCGCCTGCAAAAGTATTTTTGGCCACCCATGGAAATATCCACTGCTGGCCCCTCCCTGAAAAAATCCCTCCGACGCCCATGCAGGGGTGCCTTACGTCACTGGCAGTTGAAGCATCGAAAGTTTTTGCGTGTTTAGTTTTTCACATTTTGTATCTCAGCCAACCTCTGGTTACTGCAAGGATGCATAAGATCAAAGCGCAGTGGCAGCTTACCGTCTCCATTGGATTACCACCCCCACCCCCAGCAACCCTCAGCATTTCATGTCGTTACCCTCCGATCAGATAGCATGCTGCGCGGTACGGCGTAATTTCTGCGGTTAAGTGTGATACAGGTGCTTAAAAATCATTCTAACGTTGGCACCACTGCATATTGACGAGGGTTGAGCTGACAGCGCTTGAGCCAGCACACAGTTGGCGAGAAGCTGTTCCGACCCGTTCAGCTTCTCTGCCAATGTTGCTATTTGCGACAAGCGCAAGAGCGAATCATGCAATATTCGGCGTCGTCTCATTCCATTACTACGCGACTTAGTTGCATTTGGTGACATGTTTTGTCGGGACTCAGAACCAGGGTAGCGGAGTCGGAAGTTAAATGTCCGATCGTTTCCAACTTTCTGACTCCTCAACAAAACGTGTATGACGTTTGGCTGTCGACAATTTTGTGGCAACAAGCCTCCCTGGAAAACCAGCGAGAATTCTGTTTCCTGCTGTTTTTCCAGGCAAGCTTGTTGCTACAAAACTGTCGACAGCCGAACGTCATACACGGCAAGAAACACAGCAAGAATTATCTGTTTCAATGAAAGTTTGAAAAGAAGTTGCACCATTTCAACAGGAATTCCCAACTTAGGAGTGTGATGTAAAAAGTGATTCCGTTGGACTTGCGGAATCGGACAACAACATCCGACTCCGCAACCCTGCTCAAAACAGATGAAGCCTGGGTGTAATAGTTGCCCTTGCAGGCCGCGGGTACCGGCAGTGTTGGTAAAAATCTTTTCACTGAACAGAGATGGCGTTTACCGGTGAATTTCCGCTCCGTTTAAGCGTGACATGACGTGTCGGTAAAAACCGATTGTGGTGGCCGCAATTCCCTTTAAACACGCTTGTTTTAACCGAACGCGCTTTTTCTCAGTCAGTTAACTTGTCCGACCGTTATTATACGTTGCCACCACCTCTGCATCGTCTCTCACTTGTGACGGACGAACTCCAATGCGATCCAGCGCCCTTCTTGTTTCACTCGTTAAAAGTTCACAGGTCGCGATTTCAGTCAATCGAGCGCGGGTAATCCTTGAAACCAAACACACCGGACGTAAGTCGCGCAGTTTCGTCATCGTTGGTTGCCTTGTATTGCGAGAATACTGCAATGCGTTGACTGAGCAATTTTAACCAGGTAATCGCTGAATGGTGAGTCGAACCAACGCTGATACCTTTCTCACTGAGACAAGAGCTGTGCATGTGGCTTTGCCGCGGGTGATTGGCTTTCTACAAAGCGCTTTTCAGTGAGCTGCACAGCGGTTTCAAGCCCCTGTTTCTTCCTGTAGTTTGGCGTGTGTTTGTGTTTCGATGAAATGGCTTTTATGACCTGACGGTTCAAGGATTTCAGCGACAACCAGTTTTTACTTTTCAGAATCCTCGACTCTTGCACCGATTTAATGCAGTTCATACGACAACTTATCCTCTCCTCGAAGGAGCTGCAGAGAGAAATCGTGGAGCAAGGAAGGGTGCGTAGATTTTTCGATAGGACTAGCTTTTTCAATGTATCGCCGGTTCTTGCATGGAATCGGATGGACTTAATGCCGCTACTTTCGTTTCATACCAAAAAAAAAAACGTTTTTTGTTTTTCCTGAAAGTTACATAAATTTGTTCAGAGGGTTGCAAAACTTTTTTGTCGTGCGACAGTGCTTCTTCATTGGACAGGCTTACCTCATTCAGGGAACACTTCGGCCCTATCAAAAATGTTTTTCCATTTTGTGACCCAATGGTGAAAAGTTTTCACCAGTCACGAAATCACGAAGATTTTAACTGAAGAGCGTCAACACCTGCAGCCTCGGCTTCGTTTGCTTGCTGCTGGTTCCGATGAATGTTTTGTAAAATATGATTTTGACCGAAAAGATCTTAGTTTGCGTCCGATCTTCAGATTTGCCGGCGCTTTTATCCCCGGGGCACGTGGGGCTTTCGCGGTCGACCTCCAGTGCACAGCTTCACGTTGAACGTGACGAAAGCAGTGGGTGAGGCTGCGCTTTGCAATCATCAGAACAAAAAAATGGCCGAGCGACCGAAAACAGGTGTCCCGCCCTGTTTCGCTGGGTAGTGCCGTCCCAGCTCGAACCTGTAACGCGTTTTTATTTCTCCCCGACAGGGCGCATCGTCTTCCAAGGAGTTCTACATGAAAAACTCCCGATGGACAGAGGGCCTGATCTCGGCGGCCAAAGCCGTGGGCTGGGGCGCCACCATGCTGACGTGAGTGCGGATGTCGTTCGCGATTTTGCTTTGCGAGTTTCGTGGCTCGGCCTGTGGTTCCGGAAAGTCCGTATTCCTGACTGAAGTGGCTCGAGGTTGAAAGTTGTCTTGCTTGTTGAAAGAAGCAACCAGTCTCCAACAAGGCGCCTGAGTTGAATCCATTTTTTTTAATCCTCAAAATTCGTTGTATTTTAAATCGAAAATCGACTTCAAGTAACGCTACTCATCCTCAGTCCTGATATCTTATCCAAATAGAATTTCTTGCTAAAACTGTTGCAAGGCGTAATAAAAAACTTTGCTCCGAAGGAACTACGTATTTGCTTTGATGTGAACTGGTTTCCCCATTATTTATTTAGCACTTGTGTTGAGCAAATGCACTTTCCAGCAAATCCTGTCGCTGAAAATAGATCACTGTCGAGTCGACGAATTGATGCCCGTAAAGCAAATGACTGCGGCTGCTTGGGCTCTCTCGCAGATTGTTCGATTTTTAATCGAGAAGGTGTCCGGGTCGATTCACAACAATTGAGTCTACCGCATTTGTGCTGAATGGCGTCAGTGCGCACTTCCTGGCTTTCAACTGCGCAGAATTTCCTCCTAAAAATCGCAGAAAATCCTTAGAAACCTATATATTTGTACTGTTTCTTGTGCTGTGCGACGCCTGGCATTTGTCTTGGAAATGACCAGGGTTCGCCATTTTACTAATAACCTTGGATCTATTCGTATTAACCCGCTTAAGGATGTTTGCATTAAGCTTAAGCAGATCTCCATGACTGCTGTCTGTAGCGCTGGAAAGCACGTGACAAGCAACGCAGGTGTACGTCTGGCGTCGTCATCAGCATCAGCCAGAAACAAGAAATTTTTTATGAGGCTTGCTTGATTCTTTGCCATAATTTTAGCGTGAAACAAGAGAACCTGATTTGCAGAAGACGCCATTTTGCCAAGCTCTCGTGCATCTCAGTTTCGAACATTAAAACTGTGACCGGTTTTCTGCCCAGGTTGTGTTACAGTTTGATGTTGTGGAAGCATTTAAGAATTCAATTGCAGGTCAATTTGCTTTTCCTGCTGAAACTGTCGCCGATCGTAGCTGAGTTTCCTTGAAATGAAAACCGTAGATTTTCCACGTTCGCCTTTAAACGTTTTTTTGTGTCGCAACGGAGCTCGAATCCGCTTTTGCTTTCCTACAACGGGTCGCCTTTTGATCCACAGGGACGCGGCAGACTTGGTGATTCAAGGCGATGGAAAGTTCGAAGAGTTGATGGTCTGTTCGCACGAAATCGCTGCTAGCACTGCGCAGCTAGTGGCCGCTTCCAGGGTGAGTCAACGAGGCGTCGGAAATGTCAGACGTTGCGGCGACCATTTGGTGGAGGCCCCAATTTCCTGCATGAAAAAGTTTCAATCGCTGCTCGGATGTCATTCGAGCGTTGGCATTTTTGAATATCTCGAAAGTGAAACCTTCAAGTAACATTTGAATTGCTCTAGGGAGTTTTTCGTGGCTCCGTATCGAACGAGTGCATTCGATTTTTTTTGTTGTTGATTTTGGTGACGGCAGTTGGCGGCATACCGAAGCCTGAATTGTGCTTCTTGCCGGGGTGGTTAAGGTGAACACTCTCGCCCAAGAAGCACTACGGCAAGTAACTCAGTGAGTGGCTGTGGATCGAACACCTAGCCTTCCAATTGGGAGGCGGATACTTTACCACTGGGCTATTGCCGCCCTGAGTGCAACGAGTGCATTCTTAGTGGTTTTGCGTTTCAGCGATTTTTGTTGTAGAGGTATATGCAAAAGTTGTTGTGGTTTGAATTGGCTTTTCTCCCTCGAAACTGAAATTTCAAATAACGCTTTGGAGTGCAGACGTCTTGATCGTTAGTGAGCAATTTTCCGGTATTTTTTCGCAATCATCGTGCTCTACGCGACGGTTCTGGGAAAGCCAAACAATTGAGCTTGCTTGTATTTGCCCAAGAAAGAAATACAACCGAAAGTAGCAACCCTGAGATGTTTGGCGAAACATATTTTGAACGCCGTGAGAAAAAGTAAAACTTCCCTTGTTGTGTGCTCTCCGCTTAGGGGCGCCCTGGGACGAATTGCATTGTTTGCTTTTGTATACGTCACAGCTAAGGAACGCGACTATGAATTTCAACCCACGGTAAAGGTCATGGCTGCGAAACATTCCTTTCAAATCCCCGACTTCATATTCGTCTTATTTCTGAACTCTCGTGTAGGAAGGCCAGATGTGTACCACGCGAGCCGTCGTCGCTTTGAGGCGAATCCAGACCGAGCCTGCAGCGCTTTTAGCCTCGTTTATTGCGCCAACACTCGCGTGCTGTTTTCATAACGAAGCAACTGCTTCAAGTATGCGCTGGCGAAACACTCGCATCGCGCTGTGTCAGCGACAATTCGAACTCGAGCTGTGTCTTTCCATTTGTTTTTACCATCAGCCGATGCTTCACAATATATCTGAGTTTGCGTTCGGGAAAAGTCTTTTGTCGCAGCATTCAGCTTTTATCTCATTAAGTTCTTGTAACGCTTCGTGTCCATAAAGTGCGAAGAACGTGAGCGACTCCACGATAAACCTCGCACCATGTCCAGCACTTCATCGCGGCTCTCGCGATCAGCTTATTCGCGCGTTTCTTGCTTTCCTCAGGAAGTTCTTAAACGGTGTCCTGCAACCTGACCACAAATTACTGAAATAGCAGCAGGTTTTCTCGTATGTATCTGCGTAGCGATGTTTTAAAGATTAGATGAACATAGAACTTACTCATTTCCTATTGTGCTGTATCTTAAAATACGAATTTATAAAAGATAGATGAACACACCAGAAGCAGTTAGCGATTCACATTCCTCCCAAACCACTTCTGTTGTTGCTGGCCAAGTCTGGGCCTGGCGTCAGTTCGTGGCATGCTATGAGTCATTTTGAAAATGTACAGGTAGGTCATTGCGTAAAACGGTGCTCTCTTCGTCTCAGTCAAGGCCTTCTAGAGAAAACTGAAGGACTTGTTTCAGTGCACATTAATTCACAAAACGAGGCTGCGCTGCTGTCTTTCTGCCCATGCGCCAAATACGTGATGCTGCGGAAGCCACGACGCGAACGCTAAGATTCGGACGGGAATGCCCTGATCCATCTGCGAGGAACGCCCGCAGCCTGCGACCGCGATGATTAAAATAGAAAAAAAATACGAGAAGCTTGCCGCACTGCGTCTTAAAGAAAGTGTTTCCTGAGATGTGGGCGGTGGAACAGCGGATGAATTTTATCAGCGGATGAATCAAATCCCAGTACTCTGAGGTAGAGTAGGCACCCAATTTGTGTTGGGAAGTACTGGTAACTGGTCAGTGCGGCTTCTCCTTATACGAAAATCACACGAGATTTTTACACTTTCCCCATCTTTTCCTAACGACCTTCTTCGTTGCCAGGTTAAAGCAAAGAAAAACAGCGACCGGTTAGGCAAGCTGGAAGGCGCTTCGCGAAACGTCAACGGCGCGACCGCGCGCGTCGTGGCGTCGACGAAAGCCGGCAGGAGGCAGCTGGACGAGGCGGGCGAGTCGCTGGCCGACCTCGCGTCCGCGATGACTCTGACCCAAATCAAGCGGCGAGAAATGGATTCTCAGGTGACGCCAGTGCAGTGGTAATGTAAACGCAGTGCGATCATTTTTTGACATACGCTCGCGACAGGGGCGCGCCAGGGTCAGATGGCGCCCGGGACAAGAAACAAGTTGGCGTTCCCATGTTCGAACCTAAGGTCCTTTTGGAGGAAATGTACTGTATTGAAGAAAGTTCTTGTGATATTACTGGGATCTTTCGACGCCTCCCCAGTGATTCGTCGCCTGGGGCAACTGCGACCCCTTGCCCCTCCTCATGCCCCAAGCTCGCAGCGCTGAGTTTTGGAACTGCCAGCTTCTTTGTGTGTATTGAATGAAGTAAAGATGGCCTATTCCACCGTCACGAGTTCGTTTGCGAAAGCTAAGCGATGCTTTTGATTCTTTGCTATGTTAGCGCATCTGGCGCTTTTCACAGCAAGCTTTGCAGCGTGCTGATTTCGTAAGATGCTTTTCTGCAAAACTGGTCAGGCGTGCAAAAGCGACAACGTATCTCGTGTTTGAACAGGTCAAAGTCTTGGAACTGGAGCAGGCCTTGCAACAGGAAAGGCAGAAGCTAGGCGCGCTGCGCAAAAAGCACTACGAGCTGGCCGGAGTAAAAGAAGAGAATGACGAGGAGCAGGAGGCGGCGCCTGCGGTAAGTGAAAAGGATCAAACAAACCGTGAGTAGAACGCATCGCGAAAACATGACCTTGCGCCGAAGGAACTGGATGTGCTCAGACATTTGTGATCTTAACTAAAGTGACGCAATCTGAAAATAAACCGTCAGCTTACGTTCGCCAAGTCACGTGATCGCTTCCCGGCATATTTTTCCGGGTGCAGCGACGACACGTTTTTTGTGGTCGATGTGCCGCTTGACGTCACTGGTCAAACAACCAATCAAATCATCGTATTTTACGCGACGTGTAAAACAGTTTATGTTTCAAAAGAAAGGATACGAGGATTGGCGAAACGACCGCANTGCCAACAAGTCAGCCACACTTNGAAAAGAACAAAAAGNAAGGCGATCAAGGTGTATGCATAAAGCAGAGCCAAAGAGAACAAAAAANCAAGAACGAAAACACCGAACAAGGCCGTTTAAATGATCAGCAAGCATTTTAATAACTACAACCAACANTAGTCCTTAATGGTCAGCTGGCCGTCGATGATCTGATAAAGTCAGAACCGCCAACTGCCTCATAATAACAACGGAAGGAGACTCATGTATATCAGGGAGCAATAAAATTATATTTGAAATAGCAGCTGAATATTTCATGAAGTGCGGTATGGTTCTTTCGTCTTTGCATTACAAATGCTTCGAGCGTCTGTAAGCAGAATTGCGCTGTTGGTTTGCAGACTTTGCCATAAAGAAATGATCAATATATTTTTATCAAGTCTTCGTGTGCAAAAATTGTGATAGTTTGATGCATATTCATGCTCTTCCGTGATTTCTTTTGGGAGCATGTGGTTACATATCTTATGCATATATGTGGCAGTTCGCAGTTATAGATATTAAAAAAATGCACATCCTTCATAGTTTTTTTTTCCTTGCAACGTGAACTTTGCATACATTGCGTATGTCTTGGTTATTTAATTGAATTCGACCAAGGGGGTCTCCAAACTACGGACCGCGAAGCCATGTCCCCCGGCCCGCAAAGACACTTGTCAGTAATGAAAAATCATATATTGACGAAAAAGTGTCGATTTGCTGAATGTAACTTATCCCGAAACAATAACATACGTAAGAAGGCCACACGAATGTCAGTTTGGTCAGCTTAGTACAACTGCGCTTCAGGCTGCCCTAGCCTTAGCTGATATGTTGCCGCAGTCTGAGGTCTTCGTTATATCTTTTAGCCTTGATACTGTTAGGTACTGAAGCTTGAATTTCCCACGACGCCAAAAGCAACGAAACAATTGCAATATTTCTCCTGTTTTGACCTTCTTTTGTATCGGACCCTAAGCTTATGTTCGGTCCTCGAACTGTTGTCCAACAGCTTATGCGGCCCAAAATATTTGGAATGGAGTGTTGGTCAGCAGATTCGGTTAAACCCTCAGGTTGTAGCATAGAGATATTGGTGAAGGGCTTGTTTTTTCAGAAGTTCGTTAGTTCGTTAAAGCCATGGTTTTTCAGTGCCAGTTTGGCCCTACTTAAAAAAAACATTGGCGACCCAGGTGTTTTTATATTCTCGATTAATACGAATGTTGGAAAATCATCACAAATATCACAACTAAATTAACCTGCATAGAGAAAATTGTGAGTGTTATTGAAGTAAAAATGATCAAGCAAAGATGGGCGATCAGGTACTTCTGGAGACAACTATCATCGAATATGCTCTGAGTTAAGTTACTGCGTTAGTATAGGATTGGGTGCCATAATTTTTAAAAAGAAGGTTGGCGTTAAAGTCACCTAAAATAAAAAAAACGGTAATCTTCAGGAATCTTTTCATGAAATCAGAAACAAGGCAAAGCACGGGAAAGTTTTGCTCAAGGAATTACACTAACTTGGCAAAAATTTTCTTCGTTAAATCTTGTTACGACGTAGTAAAGATTTTTTTACTTCAAGATTACGTGCCGTGTTATTTGTCTCGGTTGTGATCGAAGATAAATATACTTCGACGGCGATACTGGCTTTAAGTTGCAAAACTACCGACAACAGCCGTATAAACAGTCGGGTCATTCGATTTTAAACAGGCCTGCACAACTCAGAAAGCTCGAAGGGCCAAATTCATCAACATAAACTCGCCGCGGGCCGCAAAAGTCTATTTCGTCATAGTGTGGAAGAAATTCTGAAAGGACAAGTAATTATCCGAAGTCGG
>JGI24021J15306_10004145_pt1 | contig 16707 bp, 11 predicted proteins | sample Ectturendosymbi1_FD_15306 | JGI IMG/M metagenome (IMG submission 15306) | reverse complement strand
AGACCATGTTCATAACAGACCATAACAAAATTATTTCATGTGACCCAACAATTTCAGTGATTCGTTTGTTTTCTGTAGTAGGATGTTTTGTTTTATTTTGCTGACCAGTGAGTGTTTTCGTTGAGTGTCGCTGACTCATAACCATTCTGTAGTTGCAACAGTTTGTTGAAACGCCGTCACCTCTGTGAAAAACACAAGCAGTCGTGGACCTCAAAAGTCCACTGTGATTGTTTCATTTTTGTGGTCTGCGGTTCGGTGTTTACTACGCACAGATCATAACAAAAAAGTGAAGCCTCCCCTATGTCACGCGCCAATCTCGAAGGAAACAGTGTTTAGGAAAATTCATTTTATCTTAGCCTATGCAGAAACCATCATTGAAACGTTTTTCAAAAGGAGTTATTTACCTCTTGTGTTGCATTGGCGCGCCATACTTGTTTTCTGTATTGTAAATCGTTCTTGCAGATATACTCTACTGCAAAAAGTTCCTATGTTCTGTTTTTGCTTCAATATTGCAAAGCGACCACTACTGTAAATCCATGCACAGGACCATAACCGCAATCAGTCATTGCCAACATTCGCACAACGTAATTCATTCGTTTCGGTCTTCAACAAAGTAGAAAACTGCTTAATTTTTGCTTAGCAATGTGTGCAGTACTTTCGGCGTTTTACGAATGGAATGTTGGTCTTGTCACAACGTGCACAAATCAAATCTATAAAACATGGAATTTTGTCTAAGCACACACAAAATAGATGCAAATTTGTTGTTGTGACTGTAATGGAGGGGGTTGCAGATTGTGACGTTATATTCGAAGGGGGGGTTAAATACTTGTGACGAAATGTGACAAGGGGGTTGTGTGTGTAGATTTTTGCCCAAAATAGTGTGACGTCATTTATGGACGGCTCCCTAGAGCTTGCACACCAATGACTTGAGGTGACTCGATAGACTTCGCAACTCGACTCTAACTTGACTCGTCAAGCCATGACTCGACTCTTCCTCGGCTTGAAAAAATTTTAGATGCTAGAATCTGATTCAAAGTGCTTGTGATTCGACTCATTACTCGAAAAATATGATTCGGCCACATCCCAGGAAGTAAGATTGTAAAAATTTATTGCAAGTATAAAACGATACGTCGTAATCGTTAAGGTTGTTGTATAAAATACAACTTGAAGCCAAAGATATTGTTTGGAGTAGGTTAATCAGCAGTGTTGCCCAATGATGTGGCCGAGTCATAATTGTTGAGTCACGAGTCACAACTTTTTTGTCAAATCAGAATTGAATCATGACTTGGTCGTGTCGACTCGGAGTAGAGTCACACAAACCGTTGAGGGCCACACAAATCGTCAAGTCACACAAGAACCTCTTGTTTGCACGTTTGAATCAATGTTGATTCATGGAAACTGAGACACGTTTGTCAAACATTTTTTATTTTTGTCCTCACAGTGGGAGTGCGACAATGCGGGATACCAACATCAAATTGCCCTGACTGAAACCTCTTTCTTGTATTGAACATATGAGCAGTAATATATCTGAAAAAATCGCAGGTTTCTTGGTTTCCTACACAGATTCTATGTGATGAAAGATTATTACTTTCTAACTCTATTATGTCTGATCGTTCAAAATTTGTTAGGGATCAATGCACATTTTTCCGATTTTTCTTTGCTGTCGCTGTGTACAATGCATATCGGCATATCAACCAATCAGCAGCGAATAGCAACAAAACAAAATAAGATGGCACAAAATTTGAAATACGCTGACGAGGCTGGTACCGCACATGAATATCGCTACACAACAAATGCTGCACTTCCATAGCTTCAGCTGTGTTCACAACTTGAAGATGATAAAATCTATTCTGCAGAAACAGTTACTGTTCAGAGAAAATGAAGGTTCATGAAGAAAAGAGAACTATATCACAGATGTCTAGTCATGCAAAGCTGAAGAATGCTGCTTAGTTTAGTACTGTTAACTGTAGGCCTACTCAGTGTAAAGTCAAGTGTACGTGGTTTCGCCCGGCTGTGACTTGACTAAGAGATAGAGAGAGAGGGTTTATTGGCACAAACATTAAACATTTTCATGCAAAAATAAAATTAAGGTGCTGGGACACCGAAAAAAAACTGCAAAACAGGTTGTCTCGTCGGGCGCCCCTCGAAAGTTTCATAAATTTCTATCGTGGTTTAAATAAAGTTGATGGCCGAAAAGATAGACTACTGTAGCTAACGAGAAGCTACTAGCCCAGGCCTACTTTTCTGCTCAGCAGGAGACTGAACTACAGTATTGAGCATACAACAAGAAGAACAACAAAACACAGTAAATGCTATGTAAAGGCTTTAGCTCTTACTATGAAAAGAACGCTACTGTTACTGACTAGGCTACTGTAGTCGTCGTAGTTGTCAGGATTGTAAAAACGTTTTAGGGCAACCTTGTAAGTTTGTTACTTCAGTAGCATAGGCCCAGCCACTGATTGATGATCTACTTATTTTAGCTGTGAAGTGTAAGTGTTGTACTGTGTCCAGAGATCAGTGAATTGCAAGCACGGACAACAGTGATTGGGATTACCTTTTTGAGTAAGAAATAAAAATGGCTGTGCCTACTCAGGTACTGAACTACACGTGGATCTAAATTCGAAGTCACAGGACAGGTACTGGGGTAGTGGCTGCAGAACCAATTTCGAATTTGAAGGTAGTTTCTTTTTTATGGTTGCCTGTAAAAGGCGGAGCTCCATAAATAGCGGAGCTCGGTTGTGGAGGTTTGCTGACGTACCTGGAGTCGTTAAAACCAATATTTTTCGTTGAGCAATGAGAAGTAAACGATAGCAAAAATAATTTTACTGCAAAAGGTGATGTTACACTACAGTAAAAAAAGTGTATTTTGAATTTTTGGTTATCTTAGTTTCACAACGGTTCGGAGACAAAAAATAGGTTTCAACAGTGGTGATCAATGTATAAAATTTTTAAACATCGCAAACTTCTATGTATTGTATTCCACGTTTGGGTGAAACGCATTTTAAATTGCAATGATACAACATTTTTCCTTTTTTTGATTTTCAACGCAATTTTTCCACTCTGGTTATGTCATCAAACCTATGCAACCAAGCTCCGCTTTACGGAGGTCCGCCTTTTACTGGTAACCTTTTTTATCACCAAGGTTCTGGCGGCAGCTCATCGGCTAGAGCTATTGTGCCACCACTCAAAGATTCGGTCTTGTTGCGTGACGCAATTTGGAAAAAAGGTAAGTTTTTCTGGTTAACGGTGTGCTGTTCGCAGCGCAACAGTTGCACATTACGGCCACTATGCCAACATTGATTTTCGGTTCGACTGTCACCTTGTCGACTTTCGTTTTCTTTTTAAACTTTTTCAGGCTTTGGTGTTAGTTATGTTTAGGGGTTAGTGTTGGGTTAGGTTAGGGTTTGGGTTAGAAGTAGGCTAGCTTAGGGCTACGGTTAGGTTTTGGGCTTATCTTTTATGTTTACTTAACTTTGTTTCCACCAAGACTTTTGCTGCCGATATTGAAACCTTATTCAACTGTTATACAACCACCTCCTCCTGCAATGTGACAGTAACACGTGACGAGAATGCTGAGTAGGTTTGGTAGAAACATAATAAACGCAAAAGATAAACCTGACCATAGCCCTAATGATAAGGTAACCTAACCCTATCCCCAACTCCTAAAACCAAAAATTTGGAAACTTTTGAAAAAAGTAAAGAAAAACTAGTCCTATGCATTAAAACATGCAACCAGTCACTACTAGTGACTACAAAAACGTAAGTCACCAAGGTCAAGGTGAGAGGCGAACTGAAAATCATTGGCATAGCAGACCTGAAACATATCCACTACGCTAACAGGATAATGACCCTTGAGTGACAAACTGACTGCTTTATGTGAACCATGTCATGCAAGGCGGTGTGGTCGAATAAGTTTTGAAATAACTAATAAGATCCATGAATGGTTCTGTAGCCACTTCCGAATTTGAAACCTTATTTGACCGTCTTTTATAATGCACGACAAGAATGCAGTAGGAATGGTAGAAACATACTAAACGTAAAAAGTAAACCTAACCTTAACCCTAACTGTAGCCCTAACGCTAACCCTTAAATCTAACTTTTGGAAAGTTTTGAAAAAAGAAACGAAAACCTGGTCTCATGAATTGAAACATGCAACCACTAAATACCAAAACGAAAGTCGCCAAGATGAGAGCCAAACTGAAAATGATTGGCACAGCAGACCAAAATGCATCCACTATGCTACCAGGAGGGTGCTGCTTGAGTGAGTGACAAACTAAGTGTTTTATTTGAACCATGTTATGCGAAGCAGTGTGGTCAAATAAGGTTTCAAATTTGAAGATCCACGGGTGGTTCTGTTGCAACCTCTCCGGTGGTGTTGTGTTGATTTTATGATTCACCACAAACGGGATGTGCATGAAGAATAGAACACCATTACATATGTAGCCCAAGCAAGCAATAATAAGAGAGAATGCAACGCATGATCTCTATTGTTGCTTGCTACCACGGTGCGAAGCTTTGCGCACATGCTGCTCGGGATTTCTATTTGCAACAGTTCCATAGACACTTCCAACAAAGATGGTATTGTACAGATTAGGAGCCTTAGCTTATGTTATGTTTATACTATACCATATGTATTATGCCACTGAGTTTACAAAACTAGTCAAATGGTTACTGGTAAACCTGGACAAGTGGGAAGTGTCTAGTACAGGGGTGATGAACGTATTTGCTATCGCGGGCCACTTTGTCAGTTACCGCTGAGTAAACGGGCAGCACAACTTTTTAGTCATACTATGAAACCTGTTAAAAACGAAAAATTGTTCATCAACAGAAACAAACAACAAAGGAAAGTAATGAAAACCCATGCGAACCATACAGCTGAAGTTATTTAATGCAATATTGAAGTATGAAATAATCGCGGGCTGCACAAAATTCTTTTGCGGGCATCAGGCTGCATATTTGTCACCTCTGGTCTAGTAGCTAGGCTATTCTTCCTACGGTGCAAGTAGTCATCGGTTTGGCTCTCATCATTGTTGCTTTGACTTCGCTAGTTTGTGGGAACGCTTCTTAAAATTTTGAAAACCAAGCTTAACATGGGTACATTTTGAGTTAGGGTTTTAGGTCACGTGACAAGTAAAGAAACAAACAAAAATATAATTGCCTTAAAGGTTGTTTCAAGCAATGTGGAACTTACACCACACTGTTGTCTGATCATAGGCTGTGTGATTGACAAGATAGTTCTACACAACAGGGGAAAAAACAGAACAGATAATATCAGATCAAACTTGCACACAGGCCAATATGCTAGCAGCATTTCCTCTGACCACAGCCAAGGACTTTATATAGGTTTTCTGTCGCAAAACAAAGATAACAAATATGCTATTTAATTTATGGCCTTACTATATCCTTGCTGCCATTTTTATTGCCCATACCATACATTTCTGTGGGTCATTTTTACCAAGTGCATTCAATTTTTGTATATTGAGTTAGTTTCACAGGATAAAAAGGACCTTTTTTATAGCCTTTCTTACTTTAAGTAAATTCATTTACTTTTGGTCATGAACAACATTTTCAATTTTTATAGGGATCTGTTTTCCTAATTTGAGCAACCTAAAAGTCAAAGTGTAATTTTTTGAAAATGCTAAAAAATTTCCTTGCAAAACTTCCCTGTTTACGAGATCAGCATTTGTATTGATTTTTTATCTCCACAAAATTTTGTATTTATTTCTGCATTAATCGGTCATTTTTGATTGGCAAAAGAAGTTACTTTTCCAAAGGTCAGTCTATGCTATGATGCATTCCAATTTCAAAATCCTGATATTTCCATATTTTTTTGTGATTTTTTGGCCAGTTTGTTCAAGTGCAAATTGATAATTGCAAGGTTTCAATTTGAAGGGTATGATGCCAAAACCCCATCTTGGATCATAGTTTGATCCCCTAATATTTGGTTGTCACTTGTGAGCTTTTACATCTTTCATTGAATTAAAGAAAGGTGTTGCAGGAACATAGTAATCAAGGCAGTTTTTGGCAAAGTGAGTCATATTAATTTGTATAAAAGGAAATATTCACCTCAGCTACGATTGCCACTGGTGAACACTAAATCAAGCTTTGCTGCTATGCCATGCAAACAAGATGTGGAAACCACTTTAGTTTTCAGCAAGTGCGGTCTGCAAAGCAAATCGGCAAAGTTGCCTCAACGAAACTCTTGTCGCAAGTACTTGGGCCCCAATGTGTTATAAGCAGCATCTGAAAGATTGATCTGATGTCCAGTGAGATTTAAACAAGAATTTGTGATAGAAACTGTTGAACAATTTTGTTACCACACCACATGCTGGTACGTGATTAGTTAATATCACCAAAATGATGACACTCTGTAGCTAATTTTTATTTGGTCATATGCCAACCCTATTTTTAAATGACTCAAAAATTTAAGTCAATTCGGTCATATTGTCAAAAAGTGGGCTAGTGAATACTGCTTGGGTGGGTTTCAATACTATCAGAAAAAAATGATCGCAAAGTCTCAGTGAAAAAGAACCAACTACGTAGATGAAACATATATGGTGCAATAGCAGACTTGTTTGATGTGTTATTATTTATTTTATTATTTTTCTTGTTTGATAATGATCGTGATTTGCTTGTCATGATTGTGACTGACTGCCTGATATCTACCTGGGTGCATTTTGTTTCTGGGCAAGCCAACTGGTAACAAAAGCAGGTAAAAATGATGAAGTAGCTGTAGGCTTAGTATTGTTTATCAACAGCTTGGGATTGTTGCTTGTCAAACAAAGTTTTATTAGCGCTGGTGTGATTTTTTTCCTAATGGTTGAGCAAGATCTTGTTTTGCTTCATGTGAGATGATAAGTGATATAAAGTTAGTATTCCAGACTAAAGTTCCTAATGCCCTCTGGCCATTGGCAATCAGAGAAGTATAAATAGGGCCAATTATTTTTTCCAATCTAAGAATCTAAATGAGCATGTTCTTATCATGTGAAAACAAAGCATGTTTTCTTATTTTTAATTGATCATTCGATCAAAATTTGTATCAGCATGATTGGTTTTGATATACCCCTAAATTTAGTTGGTCCGAAGTCATTTACTTTTCATGTAGAAAATGGGAATCACCAGTGCTACCACAAAAGCTCTGCAGAGCCAAGTTTCTTATAAAATAAATTCCTTTCGGACACAGCAACATAAAGTGAACCTGAGACATCAGTTGGAGTGGTGTCATTTCAAACCTGAGCTCTCAGGCTGAATTTTGTGTATAACTCTGATATAACGTTACAAGCATTAGCACATCATATATTTTGCAGGAAGCTTCTGAATCTGGACTGTTTTAATCAGCGCAACATACTAGAAAACTATAAAAATCATCCTCAATATTTTCCAATATCATTTAGCAGTAGCAGTATATAAAATCAATGGTAAAGCTACCGCCTATTATGATTTTACATAGCATCAAATTTTTAAAACTGTTAAGCAATAGGAAAAGATCACATTGCAAAAGAACTTTAAATTTGTCACTTACAGCTCATTGAATCTTCTATAACTGCACCATGCAACATTGACTAAATATACAACATATTCATAAGCTCTTAAATGCAACTCCGTGTCTACCTTCTGCCAATTGCATTGCATATGCCATTTTGGTATTAAGATCGAATAAGAGATTTGTTCTGTGTGCTAGGTGAGACAACACATGTGTGATCCACTTAGTTACAATAAAACTATATCACTTCCACAAACTTCATCCAGACTATTTTTAAACATGGGTGCAAAAATTTTATGTGCATTTTAGTAGTGCACACATAAAAGCTTTACCATGATATTGAACTTAAAATTATAAACTAGTTTTTATTTTATAAACTAGTTAATATTGAACTTAAAATTATAAACACATCCCATTCACGCACTCCACAATTTTGGTTGTACTTGCGCGGCGCAAGTGTGTGACTGCATTTTTGCAATCCTGTTTTGGAAGATTTTCAGATTTACAGAAATCTTATTGTGGTAATTATTAACATTTGCCTTTACCTAGGATATGATACATTTGATGAGGTTAGAAAATTACTGTTAGATCCAAGCCCTTCCTCCTTCTCAGGCAAAAACCTTGAGTGAATAGTGAATGCAATGCAGATATCAAGTTGAACTAAATCACACCACCAGGCTTTGCAACTTACAGATGTTGTACTTACCAGATTTGAGATTGCTGATATCTTTATAGAAAAAACTTTGACATGATCTTAATATTGTGTTCTGTTCAACAGTGTCCAAAAATGTTCTAGGTATTGTGCAACAGAACAAAACTTTCCACAAGATCTCAGAAACACTGTTTGGTACCTGAAATGTGGTACTGACCTAAATGTAACTGGCGACTTCCTGTTTTTCAAGACACTGATATATATTGCACCAATTCTTTTCATCCACAGCTAAAGGCAAACCAATATAATGTGTATTGAAATATTGTCACTGCAGGTATTTACATAGTTTGTAGACTTTGTGATTGTCCTTTAAATCATCACTTGCTCTTCCTGACTTCAAAACACAGTAATTTTCTGCTGTCACCTGATCTGTGATACTGTTGCCAAAAAATGTTTTGTATTAAGTGAATGATCAGTTAAAGCAAGCTCCCGTTCAAGCCTTCTAGAGCTTAAAAAGTTGTTTTGCACTGTTAAATTTCGCATCTTTGCTTTTTTTGGAACAGATATTGCTGTTTTTATGCAAATGTGAAGGCTTAAGCCACTTTTAGTACATTGTGACATGAAAAGGTAAGATGCCTCGAAACACCCACAATCGATCCGAAACTGCCAATGTTTTCAGGGAGCAAGATGCCAATGGGGCAAAGGTAATTAACATTTTCTCACTTTCCTTCTATATTTTGCTGGTTGAAGTTGGTAACCAGGATTATCTTCATTCTATGCTTTCCTGGTCAAAGTTAGTCTGCAGTCACCAGGATTTTTAGCTAGTAGCGAGGGTTTTACTGCTTTTTGGCGTTTAACCTCTACTGGTGGTAGTTTTTGTCTTGTGGAAGTGGTGTCTCCCAAAAAGACATGCTGGGTTTTGAGAATTAATTTTCATCCAGAAGAAGAAAACAAACATGAACGAAATGAAGATTTCATCAAAAAGACCAGCCAACTCGCCTGCGAAGGTTCGAATGCAGAAGCGATCAGCCTTTGGAGACATTACAAATGTACGTTGCAAGAAACATATTGCTTGATAGTGATAACCATCTCTGTCCTTTTTGCTGCTGCAATTGTTAGGATTTTTTAAGTACAGTATTGTTATTCTCTTTTTCATAAGCATTGAATTACCTATTTTTGACCTAAAGCACAATTTATGTAGTTTTATTGCTACTGTATGTTCATCTTATCTTCATTTAGTGTGGTGGTTGGCAAACTGTGGGCCTTGGTCCACTTTCATGCTTTTCGACACTTATTTGGCTGTGCACCACTTTGTGGTGTGAGCCATGTAGTGTGTAAGAACTAGTGCTGCGTCGGTCGCATGGGCTACTGCAGCTACTGTGAATCATTGATTGTTTCATGCTAACAAAACATTGTTTTTGTCATTATAGAGTTTATGACGTTAACATAACATTGTTATGTAACAGGTAACTGAATACAGCGTAAGTTTTAAATTGGGGCTTCAAAAATAAGCATGACCTTCAATTATATTTAAAAACTGGTGGTTTGGGACATCATAACAAAAGTTTGCCAATCACTAATCTAGTGTATTCTCAGGGTTTGGTCTTGGCATACCAGCAATTCTTTTTTCAAAATCTTTTCAGGCCCATATGAATACACCAGTGAATTCTATAAATGTTTTTTAGTGTTGTTATTGCTGGAGCTCAACTGATACGTTTTTTTCGGGCCGATACCGATGTTTTTATTGCTGATGCTGATCTTTTTGTCTTACTCATATAATATGTATTTTGCCTCACGAGGCAAAATAAACACTCCTGGAGCTATTTTACCTTCAGCCAAACATTTTCAAACTACAACTAAAAAGCATTTCTGCATAAACAAAGAAAATAATTTCACAAGTTACAATTATTTTATGAGGCAAAATATACACTCCTGGAGCTATTTTGCCACCAGCTGAACTGGTCACATGACAAGTTTGGACAGCATGACTGTCTCAGTTGACTGTGACGTTTATAAATGGCTCAGTCTGATAGACAGGTAATGTCATGGTTTCAGTGACTGGCAATCTGTTAGCAGCTTCTTCTTGTTTGCATTGTGTGAACCGTAGGCTAGATCTAAGCTCTTGTCTCTTTACGTATTGTACTTGTCACATGACCATTTCAACCGGCTGTGTTTGAATAAAGGCCAAATGTACTCTAATAGGATCGTTTCATTCGTCGTGCCTACTGTGTTCCATAGCAATTTCTAGGACTCACAATGTAGTCTAACTCTAAATCAAAAAATGCACAAACAGACAAACATGTGTTGTGTATAAGTGGGCCTACTCCCTGTGTTGTGTAGACACCTGTGCCTATGCTCAGATGTCATAAGTAAAAAACAATGCACGACGCATTAAAACCATCACTGCACTGCCATGAACAACCGCACAACATCAAATTCTGCGCACACCTGGGTCCTGCTCGCTGTGGCATACGCACTTTTTTGATGCACGCTGAATGCAAGACTGTCTAGCCTGGAGAGACCTTGGTAAACAGCCGACCAACACAAAAACACGTAACTTATTTGTTCGAAGACAAATTTTTGTTGATTTCAATATCCTAGAAGCTAGATATACATTTTTTAAGCAAGTTAAAAAAACTTTTTGGGATGTACATAACTAACCAAAGCTACGTTTAACCACAAGAGAATTCTTTCAACGTAATTTTCATGCAAGAACACCTCTTTAAAATAATTGGAACTACCACTTCTGCCAAACCTCTTTCAGTTTCTGTGAAATGGAAGTGATTTTATGTGACCAATGAGGCTTTCAATATCCAACTTATATTCTTTTAAAAGGCGAACTAATAACTGAGATATTTTGGTGATCTACAAATCTTGACAGTACTCTTTTTTGTCACCTTATTTGTCAGGTTTTCTGGAGTCAATTAGTGCTGCTTTTCACAGTGCCAGTGTCACCCCAACAAGATTTTTTGGGTACTTGTACTTTGTATGAGGACTGCCATGAATCATCTTTCATTTTGAAATTACTGTTCGTTTAACTATTATCTGAATTCGGAGCGTGGAAGTTTTGCGAATGTCGCTTCTAGGCCATGACAGTTTACTGCACCACATTATTTTAACTTCTGTGAAATAACCACCTTTTCTGCTGATCTGTTTGTATCCAGGCGTGACGTGGTGTGGGAGGAAAATTACTTTTCGCTATTTTTTCTCGACGCAGGTCAAGCTTCAGGCCACCGATAAAGATGGACGACAAAAGATTGCGCCAACAAACAAAAACACGTATAGGAGGAAATCGAAAAGAAATAGCATAAAATCTTTGCCAGCGCCTGTGACCGAGTCCAAGGAATTTAAGCCTTCAGCCAATATGGACACCAGTGAGACTAATATGAGCTGGTAAGCCACAAATGACTCTTGGGATTTTCTAACAAAACTGTACGTTAAAGGCTTTTTCTTTTATGTTCAAATGCCTTTGCTGGCTAACGAACTAAAGTCGGTCACATTGTTGACCCCTTACTTTGTTCAATTCACTTACATTGCACCGGCTGTGTGTGTCTAGTTTTATTTATACACACTTCTTGTTTGAGTATGTGGAAACTATACCTGTTGGTTGTTTTGCTTTTTGTGGGAACTATGTGAGAGTCTATTTTCCATGTTCCGCAGTTCTCAAGAAAGCAGCGCCAGTTCAGGTTCGACTCGCAGCTTCGTATCTGCCGAGGACACGCTGTCCGAACCCCGCGACATTCTCGAAAGTCCCGATCTACCGTCGCCGGTCTCTTACGAGTATGTGGTGGACCCGTCGCGTCAGCAGCTGAAAAGCTACGACCACGACGCCGCCAACAGCGGCAACATAAACGAGGCTCCGGATTACGCGTTCGTGATTTTCGAGTACATGAGAACTCGCGAGCAAAGTTTCGTGATCAAACCTAACTACCTGTCGGCTTCTCAGCCTGACGTCACGCCAGATATGCGAGCGATCGTTGTGGACTGGATGGTGGAGGTGAGTGCTGGGGTGGTGCATTGCTCGCATATTTCTTTTGATGCAGCGTGTGTGCTTCACGATTACTCAAAAGTTGTGTCAGCGACAATAAAGCTGAGTCAAGCGAACTGAAAAAACAGAAATAACTTAAGGCGGGCGAAGTGGATCTCTCACGTGGTTTCATTCAACAGCTTCTATGCACTTCTTGCTGACGTTTTCATTCCCCATAGGAAAAGTATTGAAAACTTCGTAACAGTTGTTTTACCATTTAGATGAGGTTGTCAGCTAATAACTCGCATCGTTTCCGATAGTAACATCACGTATTATTCTGTGTATGTGTCCCGTACCACGTTACTCTGTTGTGGACCCTGCGGGACATAAGAAATTGTTCTGTGCGTGTTTTACTGTCTCATACTTTTTTTAAGTTAAGGTGCATTGGTGAGAAAAGGCGTTTTATCTTAAAGAAAGGAATTTTTACATTTGTGGGTTACGAAAAACCTTTGCTTTCTGGGCTAAAGGTGCAATGCAATCAATCGCAGAAGTTTGACTCCGCCCTTCCTGAGATCTTGTTTAGAAGATTATACCGTTATTAAGTTTGCAAAATTGCCATGCCCGAGTTTTTGTAATCAAATCGCGACTTGATACAGATTCAAGAGAGCTTCGAACTGAACCACGAGACTCTGTACCTCGCCGTGAAGCTCCTCGACCTCTACCTCCAGAGCATCCACATCACACGTGGCCGCTTGCAATTGGTCGGTTCTACGGCGTTGCTTGTCGCTGCGAAGTTTGACGTAAGTAATTTCTGACGACATCCTCTGCATGCACCCATTGTGGAACAAACAAAAAATGCAACGAAGGTTGTTGTACAGTCAACCGTGTTTCTCCGCCATTGTCATATGGACCCGACATATTATTGAGCACATATGTAAAGTATATAGTATGCGCCGCAAGATTTACTGTATATTTGGGTTGGGTTTGCTATCGTGTCCTATGTTACAACTTATTTACTCTTTTCGTCTCGGAGTTGTAAGTCGGACTAACGTTGTCAGAACGTTTCAGGCTGATTTCAGCCTGCACACAAATTGTTTTTTTTTTATAATATTCAGAGTAAAAATGTTTTGTCCGTTCGTGACATGGGTTTGTTGCGCTCAGGGCGGGAAGTCTGTGAGCTGTCTGTATAGAATTGCAAACACAGCTCCGTGCTTTTTTTCTATGCTCACACGCTTTAACAAAAATTTTTAATTAGTCTGACACGCTGTTTGAGGCGACAGGGTTGAGGAAATTGGCACGCAATGCAGTTGCGTCGTCGAAAAGATCAATCACTTACGCGATTCTTGGCTTGTTTCAAGAAACGATTTCGCCACATTGAGTACCAGCGCCGCAAGGATTATGATTCCTTTTGAAGTGCTAAAATGACAGATGCTTTCATTTCGAGGATCTTTGTGTTTGGACACTTTTGTGGGCAGTTACTGTTAAAGCAAATCGAGTTGATTAAATCTTTAAAAAGGAATTAATTCTGAAAGATTTAGTCATTTTTGCTGCGCTACCAATACCCGCAGTTGCGCATATCTTGACCTTCTCAGTAAATTTGGCTTTAGGGCCCAAAATGAGGCCCGTTTACCATGGTCGAATCGTCTTAAAACACCACTTTTTGCTGACATTGTTTGTGTTTCCTGCTTTATGCGGCGACATAAGCTTTCTATGACGGTGACGTGCAATTTGTTGGTCGAGTCTAAGTTTTACTACTTGAAGGCTTTGAAAAGCAGAATAAATGTGCATCTTTGCCTAAAATTTCGTAAATGAGGCGCCAGTGTTGCCGTATGAAAATATTTCCATCTCGCTAGGATTCTGCCATTGTCAACATTTTTTCAAAGTTCGCCTGACCTGGCTCAACTGCTGGGTACCGGATAGTTGTCGTTTATGCTACTTTAACAGTCTAAACCGTACTTTGTGTGAAGTTCACCTTCTCTTAGTTTTCTTCGGACGCCACAGCAGCGCCACTTCGTAGTTCCCAAATAACTCCCCGTACCTTGCACCAGGAACGCCACCCTCCCTATGTGGAAGACTTCGTGTACATATGCGACAACACTTACTCGCGCAAAGACGTACTAACCATGGAAAGGTCGTTACTGACCAACGTCGGCTTCGACATCAACGTCCCTATCGCTTACCGCTTCCTCCGGCGTTACGCCAAGTGCTCGAAGACCAACATGCAGGTCCTGACGCTGGCCCGCTACGTGCTGGAGCTGACCTTGCAGCACTATGCCTTCGTTCATCGTTCCGCATCGCTGCTCGCTGCTGCTTCACTCTGGCTTGCAAAGAAGATGGCCGACTACCACGAATGGGTAGGATGAGCACTGTGTTTGGCTGAAATTGTTGCGGCGGTTGTTGATGTTTGAATGACCCTTTCATTGACGTAACCTGTTTTTTAAATCATTCACACCTTAAACATTCACGTAGGCAAGCCTGGCATAATCAGGCAAGTGACATAGGAACTCTTTTCTGTTTTTACGCTGAAACAAGCAGTATTTGCTAAAAAGTCACGCCTCCTTCAACTTCACTGGGAAAACGAGTTTGACGTTTCTGAGCAAACCTTCAAAAATGAAAAAATGCTTGTTTGCTGCGTTTGATCAAAGTCTGAAGCACTTTGAGAGAAAAACCATCGCGCTATTGCTGGATGTTGTTCCATTCGTCACGAAAGATCAGAGACACACATTCTGCTTTTCCTCTAACGTCATCTTGCATTTTGTTTTTCCATTAATATCGACCGCACGGTGGCAAAGGTGACAGGCTTAGGATCAACATCGCTAATGCTGATGTTTCTCTTGAAATCACATTTAACTGCTGGACATGCAAACTCAAAACTTCGTAAATGCTGCAAGTTTGTCTTTGCGAGGTCACTAATTTCAAAACGCCTTTTCGTTACTGAGTGCTGCACGCTGGCCGTGTTGCCAGAAGCGTTGCTCTTACTGTGCTGCTCAGCATGGCTTCCTCACATCACTTCACAGGACGACAGCTTGGTTTACTACTCGACCCATTCGGAGAAAGACATATTCGACCTCGCTCGTGAACTGAATGCCATGTGTGTGGCGGCGAAAGAGCACAAACTGCAAACGGTAAGTCTTAAGGCTCGTCTACACTGAGGACGAGCCAGGAGTTGCCAGACGCAATCCTTTGTTTGTTTTATTGCATCGGGAAACACTGCACCGTCAACGGCTCGGCACGACAACTTCTGGACGCAATAAAACAACAAGCAAAGGATTGCCCCTGGCAAATTTTTTTGTAATGTATCGCCAGACAACTCTATTATCGCTCACGTGTAAGGTAACGCTTGTTTAAGGATGCACAGACTTCACCGGTCATGGGCAGCGTTTGAACTTAACAGGCGGTTGTATATCCCGCCAATGTCTGCTAGATCTGCGCCATAGTCCTCCAGACTATCCAGCAACAAATCATGCTAAAGATTATGTTCTTATATCGTGTTTTTTCTCCCTTTGAAAACGAACTTATTGCAACCTGTGCGTGAGAGTCGAACTTGTAACAAATGACACTGCGGTATTTTAAAAGTTGTTACGTCACAAGCGACCCAGGAATGCTTTTGTTTGTCATATATTTCTGCCGCAGGTTGTAACGCGTTTGATGTTGATTCAGGTCCGGACCAAGTACTCCCATTCCATTTTCTACGAGGTCGCCAAAATCGATCCGCTCTCGGAGGAGAAGCTGGAGGAGGAGAGAAGAAGGATTTTTGCGGATCAGGTGCTCCAGGACGACGACGACAAACTCTTTATCCAGCTTTGAAGAGAAAACAACCAGATGTTCCAATATTCGATATCTCAAGCTGGTCTTGAAGACAAATAGATCCCCATAAAATGTACGGACGTACGCAACTCGGTGTCCTGACTAACATGGTCGCCTATGGCCGCTGGTTTCTGACTCGGATCGTTAACAATGTTAAACACCAACCGGCTCAGTTCCATTTAAGGACAAAACGTTTAAGATGATTCAGCTGCTAACCTTTCTTTCCGCCTTTTCGCAACACATAGACATTCAACACACCTGAACACAGACCTTCATTCACAGCGCAAACGAACGAACATTCCGCTGCGCTGACACGCCAACTCACACACGTAAACATACGAAACATGAAATTGGACTTGTTTTCTTCCTTCTCCTTCGCAATGAACGTTGCACTCGTGGTCGGCCGGCGCGATGATGTGTTTTTATTCAAAGTTTTACGACGTTCGCTGCTGACGAAACGACGCCGGTTGTCATTTATTTCGTAACAAGAACACTTGTGCGATCACGATAAGCGGACGAAAGTTAATTACTGCGCTCTGCGCCGCAAACTTGGACTTTCCTCCTGCCGCCGCCGACGATGATGATGATGATTATTCCTCTCTTGTACAGAAGCAAGACACCGGTCGCGGACGCTCACAGCTGCGCACGGAAGTTGTTTAGTGACGAATGTTGTTGGAGTCTTTTGTAAAAATCGATTCGCGTTTTCGGGGGGCGGAGTCACCGTGACCACGCCCCTCCGTCACCGTGACCACGCCCCTTGCGCATTGTCGTCGTGCATTTTTTTTATCGATCGTGAAA
>JGI24021J15306_10004144_pt1 | contig 16709 bp, 11 predicted proteins | sample Ectturendosymbi1_FD_15306 | JGI IMG/M metagenome (IMG submission 15306) | reverse complement strand
GGAACACTAGTCAAACTTATCAAATTTCCTGCGGAACACCTGACGATCTTTCACGGAACACTAGTTTTCCGCGGAACACCGGTTGAAAATCACTGTACTAGACAATCGTTTTGAGCAATGCAACTTTGATAGTATTTTTGCTAAATCTGAACGGCGCGATCAACACAACATATATAAATGCGTATTAGCGGAAACAACTGCAACGCTTTGAACCACTGTCATCCTGCTCACTTCCACACTTGTGCAACACCAGTTACCATACCAATGCCACGCCCAAACTTGGAAAAATAGTGATTATTTCTTGTACCAGCCCAAGTTGACTTCTCACAAATTGCGGTGGTCACTAGTCAAAGCAGCAGCGAACTTATCAACATATGTGTCCGCAACACGTCGTCCTGGGTTCGATATACGGTTTGTTTGCTGTTGTTCGGTTGTGCTTTACCTTTTTCAACAATGAACCGAGAAGAGAGTCAAACGTCTAGTTTACCTGAGGTACTACAGACGACGAGTTCTTTCTCACAGAATAACGCCTGACGAAGACAGAAAATAGCGTGCACGGGAGTTTCTCGGCCACCACAGGGGACAGAAGGAAATTCGGCTCAACATGAAGCTGACGACAGGAGCTGGCAGCCTGAACCGCATAAGTCCCCGGCTGACTTGACGCCGTGCAAGCACCGCGCGAGCTATTAAACGTTTTGAACCACGCAACAAAGTTGTTAATTTTTCGCGGAGCAACGCATTGAATTCAGGCCCTTAAACGCTAGATTTAACACTGGAGCTAACTGATGCAACCAATAGTGTGTTGCCAACAACATCAAGACGAAGACGCATTTCGGCGAGTATTGTTTTCTTGACAGGAAAGACGACTCCTCACAGGCACAAGCAAATGTTTCGCACGCGTCAGAGTTCGCTCCTACATGTGTTATATTCAGTAACTTCGCCCACAAGCGTCTCACTGCTGCTGCACTCTTCTGTGCAGCGCACCGAGGACTGCGCGCTGATGAAAGTTTAGGATCTTTCGTCGTGAGGCTGAACGGGACTGAAATCTTCAGGTTGTACGATTATCCTCGCAGAACAGCAGCAACACGTCTTGCATTTTGGTCGAAATAACGAGCAGAGCCACGATTGTTTTGATCATCGCTAGAAAATGGTCAGTGTCAAATAATGTTCGCGCACAGGAAATCAATCGGAGAAAAAATAAATATTCGGCGGCTTCGGTCGCCAGCATCAGTTTGCAAACGCAGCAGCATTAGCACGCAAAGCCGTCAGCAAAGTCGTCAGCGTTGCAGAGATCCGAATGATTTGCGAGAGTTCATCAGATGTTTCCAACTTGATTTGCGAGAGCAACAACAACCGCTGGAGGTGAGAAAAAACTTGTGTTACGGCCTCCTCTGGAGACTCGAACACACAATGCAAGGAACGTGATGTTACAGCAGCACAAACAATAGAGAATCCCGCCCGACCAGGTTCACTCATACTGCTAGTGCTGCACTGCGCCTTCTGTAGCTGGACGACTTCCTATTGGAGGTGGATGACGTGGCGTCACACTCGACGCTACGCGGGACATCTCACAGCATTTTAATGTGCACCATTCTGGGTTCTACGGAATTATTGTCACGTTGTCACGTTACTGCAGGGTTACAAAACAGTCGAATTAAGACGCATCTAACAAAGTGAGTGACAGTCGAAAAGTGACAGGCACCGACATCGGCACTGGACGCAAATGTGTAGCGGAAATTTCCAAGCGTTTCAGGAAGATTCTAAGACATGAGATTTGACTGGTCACAACCGCTGCCCAGGTCAGGGCGCTAAACCAGAGCAGTCTCTGCAGAAAACTCGCACGAAGACGAGTGTAGGAAATTGTTCAGAAAGCTTTATATCCTGCCGGGGAATGACACAATGAAATCAAGGCGGGCGGATCTAATTCAATGGATTAGTTTAAAATAACGCTACGTGTTCTGACAAATCCTCGTCAATCTAAATAACTTCTTTATTTTCCCTCTTGTATTTGCTATTCAATTCCATTATGCTTGGCAGTCATTTAACCTTGAATAACTGTATAACACTCCGAGTAGAATCCGCATAAAGGGATTATTATTTTTCTTTTGAATCGAGCCGCGCAGCTCTAAAATCTTCTCCAAAGTGGCATTCTATTGTTACAATTTATACAGATTAAGTGGTCACACCAGCCGGTAAATTTCGCAGGATCTCCATACACATGGTGAACTTTTCAACTCAAGTTGAAGGCAACCAGGAGCACTTTACGTAAAAGTATTGAAAACACCAAAAATCAACATCTTTACAGGAGGCGCAATGACTTAAGGGCACTAGCAGCAGCCGAAGAGACAGTGCAAAGTAATATATAACTACATGAATTCGGTTTCGCTCTTTAAGTACATTCACGCAACAGTCATCCGATTACAAACGCTGGCGACGCTCCTACCATGGCATGGCCATCTCGCGGTCATTGGAAAAACGCATTTGAAGATTACGTGATAGCTTTTTACTGAAAACTGTACTGGGTTTGGTGAGTAATGAAGAGGGGACGGTGGTGAAGTCGTTGAATATACGTTCGGACAGTGAAAACTGCGGTGATCAGGTCAACGCTCATAACTGAACAAACTGGAAACAGCAAAGTCGAGCAGATTAGGCATCGGAAGTCCGCTTTCGAGATATGTTCTGGTTATGATGAAGTGCTGCTCGTGTATGACAACAGCATCGATAAAAACAGAAACTGTATTAACGAATTTGACCTTCGTGCAAAAACGATGCCATCGTTGATCGAAGACGCAGAACAGGTCTTAGGTGGTGAAAGCACAGGTCTGTGATAGTTTGATTTCTTAGAGGTTGGTTTGCACTTGAATCAAATTTGCGTTTACTTTGGGCATTTTTATAGCTACCGTGCTGCTGTATTTGTAGTTGCTACGCGGCTGCAGTGCACGTGAACTTATTTGTCAATAAGACATCTATTCATGCTTCAGCCTGCTATTAATTGGTTTATGAATAAATTACCAGACAATAAAAAAATCTAATGACACGTATGATTTCCCTGTCTATATTATCAAACTAACTAAACATATAATAGCCCCTGTTTTAACAACCATCTTCGATAATTGTAATCTTGAAGAAATATACCCAGATGCTCTAAAAGTAGCTAAAGTTATCCCTATACATAAAAGTGGTGACACTTCAAGTCAATCTAATTATAGACCCATTTCCATACTTCCACATTTCTCAAAAATGTATTAAGAAGTTTTGTTGAAGGACTTGCAATCACCTCTTGACAAAAACAACATCTTATGCAACAATCAATTTGGTTTTAGGAAGGTTTTTTTCCACTGCTCATGCTTTGATTTCTCTAAATGACATAATCTCAAAAGAGATGAAAATCTTCACACATGCGCCATTTTTCTAGATCTGAAAAAAGCATTTGACAAAGTGGATCACACACCCTTACGAAAAAAACTATATCATTTTGGAATTAAAGGTAATGCACAAAATCTTTTCGAGCTATTTATCAATTTGCCAGCTTTTTGTGACAGTTTATATATGCAAATCAGATAAAAGAACACGTAACATGTGGGGTACCCCAGGGAAGTGTTTTAGGACCTAGTATTTTCCTAATTTATATTGATGATATTCCAGATTGTCATGAAATGGAAACACTTTTATTTGTTAATGATACAGCCGTAATTATGTCAGGTCCAAATGTAATTGATCATCAAAACACTAATAATGATAAGGTAATGTTCAAAAATGGCTCTTTCATAACAAATTAACACTTAAATAACTAATTACTTGTTATTCCATCCAACTGAAAAAGTCTTCATTTCTTCCTACATCTTCATGGAAACATGTTATTGCAGACAAATGAATCAAGTATTTGGGAGCTTTTATTGATGAAAAATTGAACCAGAAAAGCCATATTTTTCATCTAACATCATCAGTTGCACAAAGTGTTGACTTCTGACACAAAATTAGACAATACCTTTCAAAACATCTAAAAATACTATGATCATATGCAGTGACGCTGTGGGCCTCAGCCTATGAAAGTGACTTACATTAACTCTTGGTCTTAAACAAGCGAGCAGTTCGTTGCATAACATTTGCAAATATATCTACAAATTTAAACACCCTGTATAAAAAACAAAATATTAAAACTCCATGAACTGCAACACCATGACCTTGGAAAGCACATGTTTAAGTTACATAACAATGAAACTCCTCAAAAGAATTATTTAATTCCTTTTGAGTCACCGAAAACAAGATCAAAACAGCTTTGTGTACTTATTTCAAAAACTTTATTGTAATTACCTATTAGAAAATTATTCTTAGTTTTGTTTTCAAACATTCACTGACATTTGCTTAAAAAACTGATTGAAAACAAAATTTTTTGTGTATGTGCTGGATAGCTTGTGAAGTGGGCAACCATTGTCTGATCTTGTGGCTTTAACATTTTGGTTAGTTGTGAAAGTCCAGGTTTACGTACACTGAAGCTTGTAAGACATGCATCTTGTTTTTCACTTATTTATGTTTGTTGACTCTGGGTTAATGAAACAAGTAGGCTAGGCGTAAGTGGCAGTGCTGTGTTATGTTGTCATGGCCTTGTGCATGTGTGGAAACAGTGTTTCCAAACACAATCTGGAACGGACTTTTAGCGGTGGATGTGTTTCCAAAATATATCTATGTGAAAGCTGTTGATAGCATATCATCTATATTTACTATGTCAAAGATTTGTTGTGTGGTAACGAGGTTGGCTGAGATACTGTTGTCTTTTTGCATAGGTGGCCTAGAGCCACGATATTGATTTTCTCAGAACTACCACGTATTTTGAGCGTTCGCCCTGCTGTGAGGATGGCTGATACGTAGGCTGGGATGCGGATCGCTGCAGTTGTAAACTGGTTTCACAACTGCAGCGGTTGTAATTGATCCCAGAGCGTAATTTTTCGTTTGATTGAACTCAGAGTTATTTTTTGGATTTGTTCAAGTATGTGTTGTTGATATGATCACTGCAACGTCTCTTGTGGTATTTGCATTTTTTTCACTATGGTGTTTCATTTGTATTTTGTTTTTCGTGTATTTGTGGGGGCAGTGACTTAACAACAGCTACGGCCGTCGCTTCCTGTCCCTACATTTCCGATTTCGTATTCTGTCCTTGGTCGAGATGCAGAAATAAACTGAACTGAACTATTATATAATCAAATCAAACAATCCATCAGCCTTCCAAATAAGTACGAGCAGTCAAAAATCTAAAAAACAATTGTGCTAAAAATCACGAAAGTAGCCATTAATTATTTGCTTTACCTACATCCAGGGCGCACGATCAGGCGCAAGTTTGTTTCAACCGCATAGGGCTTGACTCAGGTAGGGAAGCTATGCAAAAACTCTTGCAGCAGCTGCTTGCCGTAATGGCATTACTGCAAGCTGTGTTGCCAGGCAACGTAACAAGCTTTCCGACAAAGGAAAAAAACGAAACGGTCGCGACCGAGAAGTATGGTTCAGTGACAACAACCAACCTTCACGCGCAGAATGGAAGCGAGGTAAGTGACATGCTTCTTTTTCACCGGAAATAGTACATTGTGGCTGTGGCTGCAACAACAGCTTTGGATTATTGTCCGGTATATCTTACGCTCATAGCGCTAACAAACATAAAGGCATTCCCAGTTTTTGAAAGCAAAGTCACGCTCATTACTAGCTATGCACAAAGACGCAGCAACGAATCAGTGAACAAGCTCGATGCGAGAACTTGCAGCGTTGCCGTATCAGTCTCGAATAAATTGTTTCATTGATCCTTAGCAGTACGGGATGGAAGAGAAGTGGTGTTTGAACTGCAAAGCAGCAGCTCTGAAATATGTTAACAACTGCTTGTGTTTCAATGAGAAATAAAAACATCAAGCAGATTATTGCAGATTAGCTGATCAGGCTTAAGTCTCATAGCATCCCGTGGCTGAGACTCGATCGCGAAAAATAGGTGGTAGAGTGAGTTCGCATTAGCAAAAACTCCTAATAGCCGATCTATTAACTTTTCTTATATAGGTTAAGCAGTTTAAAACTTTTTAGGTTTGCTCTAAGCTTCTTCAGGAATCAACCGACTAGGTTGTGCTTTCTTTTTGTGATGATTCAAACTTGCACGTATCAGTTAACTACTCTCCACAAAAGACATAAACCAACCAGCAATATTTTCAACAGGAAATCGTTTTCACGCAGCACTACGCTTCCTCAGTCCTAGACTCTGTGACAGTGTGTTTCCGTCAATGTGGTCTGTTGCGTTGCTCGATAATATCGGCGTCAGACAATTAAAGTGCCTCGGGAACTATCACGTTGGAAGCTGGCCGTTGTGTTAAAAGTTGATTTGTTCAGTTTCTAGGATCAGCTTGAAATTTTAAGTTCTTCATGTCGCTCCGTTCGGAAAAGGAACATAAAAGAAACGTTAGCAAAGTTTTAGATCCTGTTTCGCAATTGAGTTGCAAAGTATCGATTACCGTATGTCCGCAATTATTCCCTTAGAAATCTGAACGTACGTTTACGGACGAGGAATTTGTCAACGCACGGGTTATACGGCAAAAATGCGTTGGGCGCAGTGGATTAAAACGAATTTTGGGCACTTGGAACGAATCTCCGACGTACATTCAAATACCTCTAAACACGTCCGAGCGCGAATGGCTCAAAAAAAGGCCAATTTTTCTAAATTCCAACAAAGGATGTTATTTCAAAAAACACGTCGGAAACCACCAAAACGAACTCTTAGATTAGCGCTTAAAATCAGCAACATAGCAAATGCTGGTGATACGAAGTACCCACTATTTCTATGCAATACTCAAGATCAACACAAGCTGTAAAGTCAGTGGCTAGTCTTGTACCGGATATTGTAGGAGCCCACCCTTGGGCACCCCTGGGCAATGTTGCCTCAAAGGTGCGCAACTGCGCAGTACCACTAGACCAGAGTCTCCAAACTACGGCCCGCGGGCCAAGTCCAGCCTGCGAAACCTTTTCGTCCGGGCACAAAGAGATTTTGCCAATTACGAAAAAATAATCTATTTGGGAAATATTTGTCGATTTGGCAGATTGTAACATATCCCAAAACAATCCTGTTACTTAATATGTCCGGCCCTCGAACGCAACCAATATTGCCAACAACCGTTGCTATAGCAGTCGCAGCTGACGACGGATGGCATCAGCAGGGGGTAAGCCACGCGCAGCTTTCCCTGTTGAATGTAATCAGTTATGAAGCTAACTTTCCGCGTTTGCATTACAGCTGTCTGGTGTGCAACTGACGTTGAGCACTTGGGAGATAGTGGGGATATCGGCCGGCGCTGCCTTTCTCACGGCCGTGCTGCTAGCGTGCTGCTGCAAGGTGAGTGGACGACGAACCTTCTCAGATGGGAATAAAAGAAATAAAGAAACTTAGCAGGTCTGACCTTGCAAGTGACGTCATCGGTAAACGGTGGCGCTTACGCTTTATTTTTTCCCCTGTTAGTTAGACAGAAGAAGCCTTAAAAATGGTCGACGAAGCCGATTTCGGGTCAAATTTCCACCGCTTGTAACTTAGAGCAACAAAAATAATTTAAGCGCCTAATCGACGAGCCCTTTTTTCCAGGGGTCTTCGATACGCTGCGTTTGTTGTTGCTGCTGTAACAAGAACAGGTGCGGTTGCTGCGACGGCTCCGGCTACAGTCTAATTTAAGTTCCCGACCAGGTTGGTGTGGTGATCGTGAGACGGCAGAGAAGAAGGCGTGCGGTCGCCAACGATTGCAACACTGAGAAAAGCTTTTCGTCAGCGCACTCCGCGCTTTTGTAATTATCTTGACAGCAAATAAAACAAAAATCAAACTCTTGTCGTTGTTCCTTTGAAATAAACTCGCGCGCCAGCTCCTCCGAAAACAATCCGTAAGTTCCGTCGATACAACGAACTCAAAGGGCCAAATGAGGAGTTAAAAAAGTAACCCGAGGACCGCATTATGACGTTGACGCCAACAACGACGGTATCTGAACCTTGCTAGAAACAGCTTTTTACATTTATTTCCTGCGGATGGTATTGTGGGTTACAGGCAAATCAATTATAGCCGTCACTACATTGGTTCAAAAGGAACTTGTTCACACCCTAGCCGAGCGCTTTTAAACACCAGCGAATAAACTAAATAACCCAAATATTAGTTATTTGAAAATTCCCAAAAAGCATCGCTGGCCGAACAAAAAGCCCTCCAAAGTCAAACGCATCGTGCACTTTGCAACCACTCTTCGTGAGCCTGACCCTAGGACACGACGTTTGTCAAAGAAAGATTGACATCAGTGCGAAAGTGTCGGAGAAAATTGATGCAGTTTGCGATCTACGCGGTTCGAACACGAGCGTCCGACTCCCGGACACGGATGAATGCACCAGGTCAAAGGTCAACCAAAGCCACGCGGGGTCGCTGCCTCACGAAGTCAAGTCGCAAAAGTAACTGAAGTCGTGTTTAGCGAAAAGCACACGGCGCGTGGAGACCAGCACACAAGGCACCTAGCTCCTGCTCCTTCGACGAGGTCCGCGCGTCCCGGCTCGCCAGGATCGGCTTCGTGAAGCGGACGTTGAACGCCTGCTCCGATCCGAGGAATCCGGGCATCAGGAAGTCGAAGAGAGACCACAGTTCGAGAACGCTGTTCTGCAAAGCACGAAGACGGCCACGTTCGCGCAAGGCACGGCAAAAACGCGAAAGAACCAATAAAGACTTCCGTGTGCTGGGCAGCACAAGGAAGTGTAGCCGAACAGTGGAAAAGCATATCGTTAAACTGCGTTTTCAGCCGCCGCCATCATCGCACTGGTTACGTTTGCAGATGCCACAAAACGCATTTGAAGAAATACGACGAACTGCTGTCGCAACATCATCTTCGAAATACATGTCTAGAGAAGTTCTCAGACCAAGTGGGAACAAATGATGGCAAAGAAATGGTAGCCACGAAAGGGGAAACGCAAGGCCGGATATGCTCACTTGGGGGCCCAGGCCAAGCTCGTCACAGCAGGTCCCGACATTTGTAAAAACGTGGCATGTTTCAGTGTCCAATATACTTACAGGATTTTTTTTAAGGAAAATGTTAGGTACCCGGTGTGGACCTGCAGGGACCCGATTTCTCTTACTCTAAGGACCCGATTTTCTCTGATTCTAGGGACCCGATTTGAAATTCTGGGGACCCGATTCGGGTCCCTAAAACACCTTAAAAAAGCTGTATTTAGATAATCGTTGTGTATAATCGGTGTTGACGCAGTATACAATGACGTAATGTGATTTCTGCTCAGTGCTCTCAATGTCAAAGTGAAGAAATTCAACTATCGCGGGTAAACGGCGGGAGCAGCTAGGACTCTCTTACCTAGTCTGTGCGTGAACATCTTGGTTAGTTAGTGTTGTTTTTATCCAGCACTGTTTTGGTGTAATTTACTACCTGCTCATTCTGGGTCAATTGTTATCAAATATCTGTTGTGCTTTTTCAGCTTCGGCTGGGTTGAAACCCCCTGGGGTTGCCTTCCCCTTGGGGGGTTTACAGTGGGTCCTAAATCGAGAAAAAATGAGTGTCAGGGCAGCAGCCTATTGTTCGTCAGGAATGGTAACAGGCTCTTTGGCAACCTGCCACCTTTGGTCACGGACCTTTGATAGCTCGAGGGGGCTGAGTCTGCACTTGCGTAAGGGTGATACTGAACACCAAGAATTTTATCATTCGCAGGGCGCGAGGACGATTAAAGAAAATACTGCGAAAAGACGTTGGGACAAAGAGGAATTGTATTTGATAACAAAGATGGAATTGGAGCTTATAACAAAAGGGGAGAAAAACATTCCAAAAAGACTACATCACGCCTTTCCCCACCGCTCCTACGAGGCTTTCAGAAGCCTATCTTCTGAAAATGAAGAATACAAAAATTGTATTGCACCTCTAAAAGCGGGTGCTCTCGGAAATGAGAGCACGAAAGAACGAGAGGACAATAGTATAAAATCTCAACATGGAATTACACTTTTTTGGGAGAATAACTCTGCAGACGAACTAGAATTAGTACGGAACTGGAATTTGTTACAACCCTTTGATCAGAAAAGAGATTGGGAAACTGATTGACAACGACTTGGACAATTGGCTCAAAGCAAAAAATATTACCTGTAAGGCAGGAAGAAAGTTTCGAAAACGACTAGATGTAATACAAAACAGCGGAGACGCAAGGAATGTGCACTACTTCGAAGACTTTACCAAAGTAAACGTGGATTGGCAATAAATAAAGTATTGCAAAGTGACTCGGGGACAGATAAGCAAACAACACCGAGTTTTAAAGATTTGGAGCCATAGTTTTAAAGATTTGGAGCCGAACCTCTCAGAAAGACAATCTGAAGCAAATGAACGACAACCAATACCAAAGGGCCATATTCTATGGGAGTTGGAGAGCCCTACCACGGTTGAACAGGTGCAAAACTCTAAAAAATGCCAAAAGAAGGACACCTCACCTGGTTTAGACGGAATTACATCTAAGAATCACATGGGGTTCCAGCACTGGAACTGGCAAAAATATTTAATGTCTGTCTTTTATCAGGTTCTCTTCTCCGCCGTTGTAAAGCGTAAAGCGGCCTTCGGACCACGGTTCTATCCTTAAGCGCGGCCGGCTTCGGCCGGCGAGCGATCCGCTCTGAAGACCCTGTCAGGCGGGGAGTTTGACTGGGGCGGTACATCTGTCAAAGAGTGACCCAGGTGTCCTGAGGCGAGTTCAGCGAGGACGGAAACCTCGCGTCGAGCAAAAGCTCGCTTAATTTTGATTTTCGGTGTGAATACAGACCGCAAAGTGCGGCCTATCGATCCTTTTGAACTTGGGAGTTTCAAGCAAGGGGTGTCAGATAAGCTACCAGCACAGGGATAACTGTCTTGTGGCAGTCAAGCGTTTCTGACATCATCAGTGGTTGTGACTCTATCCTTGTAGCCACTGACGGCTCCTTTGACCCTGCCACCAACAGAGCAGGGTGGGGTTTTGTCATTTTCAGCAATGGTGAACTTATCCGACAGTGAGCTGGAGCAACACCAGGCGCTCACGAGCAGCACCAGGATGGAGTTGGAAGCTGTCAGGGATGCCTTGACGGCAGTCAAGGATATGAAAGCTCCACCTACGATTAGTGTTGCCGCGGACTCCATGGCCATTCTTTGCAAGATCCAGTCAGGACACCTTCCACGAGAATGGTTCCACCTCCGTGACGCTCACCCAACCATGAAGGTGATATGAGTCTTTGTACCAGGCCACTCTGGAGTCACCTGCAATGAGACCGCTGACATGCTGGCTACGAGCTGCTCCAACTTCACTCCACTTGAATTGTTCCCTTCTGACTTGAAGCCGATGGGAACAAAGCAATGGAAAGATCAGCTCACCGCATCCACCCGATCTTGGGAAGGACGCCGCCTCATCTTCCTTGGTATCTCACTTGGTTCATCACTCTTCAGCACCAGGACAGGACGTGCCAAAGCAATCTACAACCAACTGCTCACTGGCAACATCTACTCCACTCTTCTGATGCTTTTGTGGGGGCGTGCGGACTGCGAGAGGATCAGTGCAGCAGCACATCCTCAGTGAACCCTCTTCGCCAAAGCAAAGCAAAGCCAAGCGTTCATAGCGACGTTGCGTTTTGATCCTTCGATGTCGGTTCTTCCTATAATCGTGAAGCAGAATTCACCAAGCGTTGGATTGTTCACCCATTAATAGGGAACGTGAGTTGGGTTTAGACCGTCGTGAGGCAGGTTAGTTTTACCCTACTGACGAAGTGTTGTTGCGACAGTCATTCTGCTCAGTGCGAGAGGAACCGCAGATTCAGACATTTGGTTCATGTGCTTGTCTGACAAGCCAATGGTGCGAAGCTACCATCTGACGGATTATGACTGAACGCCTCTAAGTCAGAATCCCGCCTAGAAGACGACGACGCACTCGTGCCCCGCCGGCGATGGGCACAGTCAGACGGCCGTTGGGCTGTTGCTGGAGCCGATATCCTACCTTACACGAGCGCGGCAAGGGCCGATCCCTAGTTGGTGCATCCTCCTGTTCGAAAGGCGGGGTGCTCAATCATTCGAAAACGATCTAAGTGAAGATCGGGGTACCGTAATCACCAGAGCAGTCTTTTCACTGCGATTTGTTGAGAGAAAGATCTATCGATTTGTCCGCCTGAGGCGGGCGCAGTATATAAAGCAAAAATCGTTCTAATCTGTTTCAAACTCTGCTTTACGATGATCCAATACACACCATATTTTGCTCACTGGCATCTGGTTACCAGAAAACTGAATTTTAAGATCCTTTAGGATTTTTACTGAAATTTATAGTCCAATTAATAATACTGGAGAGGAAGTCGAAGAGATTACATCTAGTTTTGATGTTAGTATCAGGCCCTGCGCACGATTGAGAAGAATGATATTTAGAAAAGACTGAGAGTGATAAACTTGTACATTCACCGTTCTTAGGCGAGCGCAAGGATGTAGCGGGGAGGGAGCGCTTGTTAACGGCGTTTAAGCATACGACTTCGCTTAGTTTGCATTAATATTGATATATCAGATATTCTCCACGTAGATAACTATTTTGCATCTCGCGAGTGTCGCACTTGCGGCAGAGCAACTTTTTACAAACTCACAATCCAACAACGTCATGAAATCGGCGTCACGCGCCGGAAAAGAATTGCGTCAAATACCTGTATGGGCGTTCCCGTCAGAATAAGCCTGTGATTGGACACGAGCGACTTGACGCATTGCGTGATCTTGCTCTTCCCGCTGCGTATCGCGTGACCTTCGTCAAGGACGCAGTAGTTCCACTTCAATTTGCTGCACAGCCATTGTGGCAGTTTTTAAGTGACGCTCAATCCCCCATGGCACAAAATCATAATTTAGATCAGCGAACAACAGCTACGTTTCGGAACAGAAGAAAGGTATAGAAACGATTGATTGCCGCGAACCGACCATTCGTCTCACGCCATGAAAAAACACCAAAGTGCCTTTCTTACTTGAAGAAGTTGATGTCGTTCCGCACCACTTCGTATGACGCCACGATCAGGTTGTGCGCATGCGCCTGTTCCTGCAACCTGAGCAGAACGTCATATATATCTTGTAAGGACACATAGCGTGTCATTAACCGGCCTGAAACAAATACGCGCAAACAGGCACGCTGGAGTTGCGGTAGGACAGGAGGAGGCAGTAAAATTGGGGGAAGTGAAAACTTAAAAGAAACAAAAAATTCGCAACCAATACTTTTTATTTCCAAAAATGGCAATCGTTGGACAAAGCTCGAGTTTTTAGTTTTTACACACGAAGACTTCTGCGGATCACCCAGCAAACGAAACGAACGTGTTTTTCTTAAAAGAACAAGCAAAGTAAACTGATAAAAGTCAACACGACATGCAGTGCTTACTGCTCGAAAAAGGCACCTCCTCCCCCGCTGCCCGTTTTAAAAGACCTGGGGAGGGAAATGCCCTCGACGAGATTAGCAGTTTTACTCCCGGCGCTCCTCCCCGGACAAAACAAACCCTTTCATGATTACGACAGAAACCACGAAGAGCTCACCTGGCTCGTTCCTGAGGAACTCCCGCGTACTGTAAAGGGTTCAGGTGGTCGCAAAACCTGTTCACTTCTGACACCCAGTGGCCGGTAAGCGTCGGGGGGCAAACGACAAGGGAGACAAGACGCTGGCGCGCGTCCTGTTCTGTCTGAAGAAAACACACCATTGCTAACACCGTTGAGTCCTTACAACGTTGAAGAATTCAAACTTAGCTTGCCCATACGTGGGCCCGAATGGTGCCTCAAAGTACCAAACCGCTGCAACAACTCACCCCTAAACGGCTGAAAGTAACCGCCTGCACTTTGCAAGGTTTGCTGAATGAGAATTAGAATGATTAGCCTAGTTTGAAAGGTCAAGTGTTTGTTTGTTCTTAAATCGATGCTACAATCGACGACGCTCACACTGAAGGAGGAGAACGTTACGAGGGAGCCCTAAACTTTGCAACTTGGTGAAGCCAGCGAAAGAAACGCATCGCAGGAAAGTATCGTATTCTTCTTTTATTTTACTATCTTCTTCTTTTTTTCAGAAGTTTTCGATTCCCTTGTGGTTCTTTGATATGAATCGCCCGCGCGAAAAGCAGCGACCCTGAAACGACCCTGACAACGCGCGAGTAAGAAGCATTCGCTTCACTGGAATCTCCGCCGCTTTACCTTGTGCTTCTTTTCCTTGTAGTAATGATCGGAGGCGATGATGCAGATCGTCTGCAGCGTCTTCCCCAAGCCCATGTCGTCGCACAGTATGCCGTGGAGTTTGTAGCGGTTGAGAAAAGCCAACCACTTGACCCCGTCCTGAAACAGGGAAAATACCCATCAACGTAACCGACTTCTCATGTTTCGCTGGCAGCGAATAGTAAAACTGCTGCCGCCAGGTAGGTTTAGAAATCGGCCACGCAAGTGTATGCGCCCTGGGTATCACAGAGCAGCCAGTCTTCAAAAACTTTAACGTTTTAGACGGAACAGATACGCTGAAATTGATCAAAGACTTCTGAAGCGTCATGTGATTTGCAGCAATCCGTTTTTGTTTTTTTTAAATAGCAATAAGCTGTATGCAACCTGGTTGTTCAAAAGTCGCTGAAAGCAAAACAGATCGGCATGAAAGAGATGGAAACTGAAAGTTCTCAATCGCGTCAACCGGTTAGACCGCGACCCACCGCCGCATCTTCTTTCTCAAACAGCGGTGTAACCTTTGAGGGCCTGCAAACTCCCAAGGACCAAAATTAAGAGTTTCGGGGACCACAAAGCAACTGTCGATCAACAACAGAGTGCTTTCGACACGAAATACGAAGTTACGAGTTTAGATTATCTTTCACGCAATGGCCTGCGCTACATAGACGGTGGAACATGATTTAGAAAAGATATTCTGCTTTTTAGTAATATGCTCAGCATATAGCCAGGTCCGTTCTAATGTGCCCAACATAGAGTCAGATCCGTTGTAATGCAACCAATACAGAGCCAGGTCCGTTACAATACGCCCAGCAAAGAACCGGATCCGTTGCTGTCGAACAACCCCCCTCCCCTACCAACCTGCTGATAAGAGCGCAGCGAAGCGTTGATCGTGACAGGGACGTGGTAAGGTTCGAGGGAGCTGGTGTCGAACAGTTGCTCCAGGAATCGACGCTCTCGTCGTTTTTTCTCCATCAGCTGCGGCGGCATGTCCGGTGGGTCGGGAATGCTGGACTGAAGTTTTCAAAACAGATTTCACGCGAAAAGTCATTTTGGGACCAGAGTTACGTTTTAAAAGAAAACTTGACAAAACAAATATATTACAATCGGGACTTGAACAAACGCTGATGGAGCAACGAAAAGTCGAAGGGTCTTTGCAATGGGCGTACACACAATTGTTTCGAATCACTGCGCCTATATCGGGCGATAAAATTTGCAAAATTTGGATAGGATTCAGTTTTAATCTTTACCAACCTCGACCGGGTTCAACCGGATGTTCCCGATTTTTCAACTGAATGGAAATTTCGTTTTTTTTTTCACCTATATCAACGCAGCCCTTGATTGCTGTAAACTACAGCTAGACAACTGTGACACATTCATCTGACAGTAGCTTAAACGTGTCAAAATTATTGGTGCAACCAAAAACAAACGAGCCATCGCTCAGACAAAGTTTGCTCACGACGTAATCAGGGAGTGCTTACAATGGACATCGCGCGAAAGATCTATTTCCACCGCGACAGTTTCGCTTCAAGTTTCAAAACTCGACGATTGCAAATCGCGTCAACTACAAGCGCTGCCGCACCTCGACTGGAATGTACTGGATCAGCTGCGCGAAGCAATGCGTGGCGAGGAGTCGTATCTGCACGTCCTGGTCGCTCATCCTCCCCAGGAGCGGCACCACCAGCAGCACGGCGTACGGCACGACCTCCGCGCCCATCTTGTCCACGATACCTGCGCAAGAACTAATAGAAGTTTTCCGGGTAATGTCGCGAGGCTTCGGTTTCACGCGCGTTGTCTGGAATGGGAAGATAGCGGCAGAACAGCCAGGACACTCCGGTGGGCAGCAGCAGCAGGTGGTGGCGTGGAAAAGTCTCCTACTCTCCAGCACTAATGCAGCTACCAGCTCGCGAACTGCTGCGCGATTGCCAAGGACGGTCACCAGGGCCGTGGTGCTAAAAATAGAAGTGTGGGAACGCACCCTAAAAATACCCGCCATCAGTAATTACACAATTATTCTAAATTATTCATGCTACGCAAGAGATCGCTTGTCCTTCGTTCGTGCGATGCCTCAAGCTGCACACAGGAAATATCTGAGCAAAAATACAGACAATCAAGTCAAGTTTCTATGAAAAGTGAGGGAACATGTTCCCGCACAAAAAAGTGTGGGAGTTCCTGCCCCACCGCACCTCGGCGGTCGTGCATCAACGATTTAGTTTGTTGGGAATCTTGTCACTGTAACTCAGCTTTCGTCACATCACATGCGCTTGCGCAGTTTGCCTCCCTGCTGTCGATGGTCACAGCAACACATGCACGCGTTGACCAACACTATGACGTCACCAAACGCAATCCATTGCGCAACGTCACTCACCTGCCACGGCTTCGATCGACCCTCGTCTTTCAAGCGGTTGGTGTATGTTGTCCAACTTGGGAGCGACCTGTCGCAAAAGAGCTCACTCATTACCAGCGCCTGTCGCCAACAACCCCATCCCGCACTTTCCAGGAAAGGGGGGGGGGTGTTGACT
>JGI24021J15306_10004143_pt1 | contig 16709 bp, 9 predicted proteins | sample Ectturendosymbi1_FD_15306 | JGI IMG/M metagenome (IMG submission 15306) | reverse complement strand
CGGACGGGTAGCGTGCGCCAGCGAGATCGGGGTGATCGCTTGAGTGGCTGGCGGGCTGCTTCTGCTGCTTCTCTCCGTGCGGCAAGCAAGACAGCGCTGACCTTTCGGCCACACGATCGCCAAACAATGAAAGAAAGAACGCAATTTCAGCAATTCCGCTGGTGCCACATGCATAGAGTTGAACCGGTCAAGTATTCGATTTGGAATAAGGTTTTAACAGCAGCACTGCATCATCTCGGTGCTCACCCGCAATTTGTCGCAGGCCGGGCGATCGGCAGCAATATAAAACATACTTATGAGTAAGAGCCGACGGGCTTATCGGCAATTTAGAGCCCGGGACGCCTTTATCAGGACCTTTCGCATTTTCAACTGCCTTTTTGACAAGATTATCAGAACGTTTATTGGTGTGCAAGCTTATGTGAAAAGTCGCTGCTTAAGCGCAATGTCGACAGCATCGTAAAAAAACACAAAAAAAACACTCGCCCTACTTTTATTCGCGCCCGGAACATAATTCCTAAACCCGACAGCCTAACGCAACCTGCACTGCCGTATTCAACCTAACGTAACAATACTCAAGTCATAGCGGGCGCAGAGTCGCGCCAGACCGGAATGGAAACTGTGCCGCTGCATTACGCGGGAGTCGAAAAACAAAAAGAGAGAGGAAAAAGAAACAGGGATAGAAACAAGGAAGCATTGCTAGCACAGTTAGGCAACTTGCTAAAATCACGCAATGGAGTATATGTGTGTCGAGCAATGGCTAACTAAATAAGTCTGAATAGTCAAGGACAAAGCGTATCATGGACGATAAAGGCAACGACGCACATCAAGGTCTCACTTCCGCTTGATCAGAGCTGAGTACGACGGCTCGCCGGAGTCCAGGGTGTCCTTTTCGCCTCTTCCCAGATCCGGTGCAGCCTCGCGATGGTAGGACATAAAGCGTTGCACGCGGCATGGCCCCCGCCACGAATGACGTGACACGGCTCTACGTCATCTAGCGGAAATTCTCCCGTTCGTGCACAGTGCAGCAGGCGGTTCGGGCTTGGCACGTGCGGGCGTCGAGCCAATAATATGTCCGTGCGCCGGCAGCGCGCAGCTACAAAACCACGCAGCACGGTCTGTCCTCGCTCTCCGGTTTGACGGGCGGCTCCGAGTATTTTTGATATTCTCTGAAAAACAATTGCGCCGGTGACGTAGGCGTCGTGCGCGCATGACCGAAATCTTATCTCGCAGCGCGAAACGTTGCGTGGCACGTTAAAGTGAGCGGCGGCAATGATCGTGTAAATCTACAGGTATCCTTTCGTTGACAAACACCCGGCGCAACACGAGAAGTTGGATGCGACACTTTAAGCTCATCGGGCAGCATGTTGCATGACATTCACGATTAGTGATTATAATAATCCAAGCCTTTATCAGGCCCTTTCGCATTTTCAACTGCCTTTTTGACAAGATCAGAAGAACGAATTGCTTTTGCCAGACCGCGCACGCGGCTTTACAGGTAAACAATATTTGATCATGTATGTCAGGGGCGGCCAACCAGTCAGAGACCAAGAGCCACACCATACACATGGGCACACGTGAACATCACCCCACCTTTTCCTCAGTCAAACACATACCTTTGCTTAGCTAGACTTATTGTAAATAACACACACAGACATGAAGATGACAGAACTTTACAAGGCATTTATTGTTACGCATGTTATTTGATGGGACTTACGGTAATTACGTAAGAGTCGCATGAAACCGGGTCGGCCACCCTTGATATGCTCACATGTAAAAGGTGTGCTAAGGCAGGGAAAAAAGAGAGATGCCGCTTCTTTAACAGCAGTGTTCTAAAACAAAAACACCGCTCTGTCGCGCATAAACTGGTAGCGCTCACTGGGAACTAAACAGACACACAAGGAAGAAACAGCGAGACCGGTGTGCCCACACATCACGGCGCCGACACAATAGATTATGCCGAAAGTCTAACCGACAATGCACTAGGCCAGCATCAATAGGAAGTGTGCTCTGAGTCACAAGGGAGCAGTTAACGGATGCCACATAACAATTACCGCCTCGAAGACCAGTGGGAGGCAGCAAATTTTTTAAGGCGCGCCAATTACGGCAGCAAATCAAGATTGAAAACACGAACAGAATCCCGTCAAAACCTACACCTTAAGGATTGCCAGAGTCGTGTCCGATCCGATCAGTGAATCTTATGAGTATGCGACTGCAGCGTTACCCGCACTGAAGCTGCGACGCATGCGAAGCATCCCGGCTTCGCGCATAGCGAACAGAATGACGCGGTCATACCAATGCTTTGCAACAGCAATAGCAAACGAACAGCTTTCAACAATCCAAAACACTTCCTATGCTATCAAGGAACGACAGGTAAGCCGACACGGTTGCGCGCCAGCCGAAGCGTGCCGGAATCATCGGAAGCGAACAATCTTTCCCAATCTACACTGGGGGCGGAAACCGTTTTAAGTGTTGAACTCAAAACGCGCCGGGCAAAATCACGATTTACGTGGGTTAACATCTCGAGGATGCGGTTACAGGACCCGTTAACAAAACGAAGCGCAGTGTCAAAGGCCAATCCATGTCGATCACAAAACGACGTGACAGTATCAGATCACGCGAACTTTACCATAACGAAAAGGATATTGCGGAGCGAGTTTACGTGATCTTCACAAAGATGATATTCACGGCAGTCCCAAGTGATTAACTTCGTGATCAACAATCGTGAAAAATACGAAAGAAAGTATTAGGCTCACTGAGAACAGTGTTCGCTTGGTAAACGACTGCACAGAAATTGCTCTGCGCGCATTCCATGCAAATCCCATAAAGCGAACAAGCCGCCTTGTTTCGTAAAAAAATCGGGTGCGGGTGACCGAAAAAAAAAAAACAAACTGCTTTCACCAAAACAAAATGCAGTTAACCACCCCACACTTCCTTCTCACATTGCAAGCCTTCTTCAGACAAAGTTTTCGTGTATGCCAAGCTTCGCGATAATGAATGTAAAGAGCGCTTTTTAAATGCTATACACAGCACGGTTCGGGGAAAAGCGAGAGCTCGAAATCCGGCAAAGCGAGCGGTAGCAGCAACCTTGTAAATTTGTGGGAAGTCTTTTGCTGTATAACACCGCATTCAAAGAAGCGGAAGCTCAGCTTGAAACGAAAGAAGCGTCACGCTCATCCGGCAACTTCCCGCATTAACTGATGCTGACCGGTGATGTTTGCAGAAAATGTGTTGTTGCAACACTGTCTTCTAAACGAAATTTTTCTGAGACGCATCATTTTGAAATTTTTCTGAGACGCATTATATAAAAAAAAGACGCATTATTTTGAAGCAGCAATTATTCCAAATTTGTTTAGTATCATCTTTGCCTTTGAATATTGGTAACTGTAATTTTCTGACTGTCTAATATTTTGTATTTAAAACAAAACTGCCACGTTAAGAATTTTCCAAACGGCTGAGTGGCTCATTCAAAAATCGTCTCGTGCTCCATTTGTAGGAAAGCACTACTTTAAAAAATAAACTTTTTCACTACCACAAGCCACGAAATTTTTATCAAAATCAATTATGCGTCGGAGGTACGTCAACTAAACTTCGAAAATTGGATGGTAATTCTTACTTGGAGTAACACAAAATGTTTACAAAAATCAGCTAACTGGAGAAAAATTACTACTAACGTCAAAGACTGATGTGATGAAAATATTCAGAAAACACTTCTGCAAAGTTTCTCGACAGTATCACGGAACATGCAACAGAAAAACACGAACGAAACTTGATTGATTCTATGCAGTATTCAGCAACATGGACGCTACCCAACGCTTTCAAAATTTAGGGCGCGGGTATTGGATCGTGCGGACAGTGCCGTTAACATAGTTACTTTCGAGAGCGAGTAAAAATCGCTTTCTTCCAAATGAAAAATGAATCATTAGATCAGAAGTACGAAGCCCGCAAACTTTTCTTTCACTGCTAAAATCACATCAACGAAGAGCAGGTTTGTGTCAAATTACTTGGAAAAATTCTCACACTAGCGTAAAAGAGGGGGGACAAAAGAAAAGTATTCTGACACAGAAGTTTTAACAACACGAATGAGCCCCAAGCTTTCCGGCAAGTTTAACCCAAACCAACAAACATGCCGCTTCCGGTGATAAACAGCGAAAGGTAATGGATGAATAGCCGCAGATACAACCACTGCCCCGCAGCACCTCACCTTATACTGCGAACAAGGTCGTGGAAGGCTTGGTCGACGTTGAGTTTTAATTTTGCGCTCGTTTCAATATAAGGTACTCCGAATTCTTTCGCCATCGCTTTCGCTTCGTTCTGAGTGACCTGCATCGAGAAATACAACCGGGGTAGAAGCAAATGAGCCGCAACCAGAAGATTTCGAGACGCCTACAAATACAGGCAACTAGCCGCGCGAGGCAAGCCCTACGAATATCTGCATGACCACGTCACTTTGGGGATAAAATTCATGGATATTTGCTTCACGTCAATGGCTAGACGTAGGCATGTCTTCAGCCGAAGTTTCTGCTACAGCGAAGGGGGCAGGGTGTATTTCAAGCAAAAATCCAAAACAATGTTCGAGCACTGCTTCCAACCAAAACTGAAATAAAATGACGCCCAAGGGGAGCTCCCGTCGACCTTTGGCCAGCCAAGGCGCTTCGCTAAGCAAGACGTCGTCTGAAAATCTACCAAGCATCGTGGGATTAATCTGAATGAGTCATGCAAACCTTGATCACTTTTGCTAACCAGGTATCATAGCAAAGTCAATCGCAAACACGCAACATGAAGAATTCTAAAAAACTGTTTGTTCAATAGTATCAGTGTATATATTTTGTCCATATCACCCTCAGCATACTGGATGCAAGAGCCTGCGTTACAAGTGCTTCATCACGTACTTGACTTTAAACAGTCAACTGGAAATTTCAATATTACACGTAATAACTACACAATGCTGTGAGGTAAAACTAATGCTGTTAGCTGCGTATCTTTCCGACCGAGTAAATAAACGCTGCTCCACTGGACAAGGCTTCCGATATCGTGGCAGTAGGCTGGACACACGGCATGTCGAAAAAAGCCAGCGTTAGTGACGCAGTGGCTGTTTGCGCAAAAATAGGAGTTTGGCTTCGCAAGTGGCACATTGCGAGTTGCGCCTTCACCAGGGCCCTGCATCATGCGAAGCTATCGCCGATTTGGGAGCGGCTGCTCGTTTCACGACTGCATCACGTCTCTTGCGCCACCAGCATGTCGGTTACCGACCGAAGTCCGCGGGCGCTCGAGAGAGCAAGACACGTGATGTCGTCAGCTGGAAAATCTACTACAATAGGTTGCTTGGTCACCACCGACAAATGCGCGTGACTACATAAATAGACAGGCGTGAATCATCGGCCGGATTCTTCGATGGCGGGCGCGTTGTAGCAAGAGCAAAACAAAACGCTTCTTGCATTTCGACCTATTCAACAGACCTTGTTTTACTTCACAAAAATGTTCGTTCGAGAAATGCTTGAAAAATGGAAAATCTTCCAGGAACAAGCGTATTCACAAGCATCAACATCAAACCGCTGTTCTACTGCAGAACGCACCGTAGCAAAAACATTTTTGCTATGCAAAGGTGTTAAGCGCTAGGTCGCCAGAGGGCAGGCAACTGCGACGTTTCCGCTTGGCAGTGTTGGTTTAGCCACTAAGATCACGGATAAGCTCATTTGAACAAACACCGCACACTGCAAACGTACGCATCTTGGCGGAGTGTCCAGGTCGCTTTTATTTCCTACGAGGATCATCGGAAATTCATCACGGTCCTTGACCCTCAGGATTTGTCTGTGGAAGTTGTGTATTTCGTTGAAACTGCAACAGCAAGCATGCATTTGTTACGTCACAATCACGACAGCCAAACCGGCACCAGTAAAAGCGTGTTCCTCAGTTTTCCTAACGGCACGGGAAAGCTTCACAGAAGGGCAACGATTTGATTGCTCAAAGTACGCAGATTCGAAGGTATTGCAGTGAAATAAAGCAATTGCACAAGAACTTTAGGTGGGTTAACTGGTTTGAGCAAACACTGGTGATTCCAATTCACAGCACAAATCGTTAAGGTGCTTGTTTAGCCCGCATTGTGCCCCTCATATATACAGCACGGGAACAGTGGCGTTAATGCCTGTCGTTATAATAACACTCGACCGAATTAACGACTAGCAGGGACAAACAAAAACGCTACGTAGTATACAATTAAACTCGATGCTTCGACCCCTTTAACTGAAGTTAACAGGTCTGGCAACTCCCATTCGCAACAAACAACGTGCGAAGTCGATCCATAGTACTGTCCTGTCAGCAAATAATGACAACCGATCACTGATCCTGCTCCAGATGCGCGTTGCACCTGGTCAGCAGATAACAAGCAGCTAATTGTTGGTCTCCTCTTCCTTGTTGCGGCACCACTCGTTGCCAAATAAACCACTAACGACGACAGGGATCAACCAGGCAACCATGCTCGTCACAAACAAGTTAATGGCAAGTTTAGTAACTGACCACACTAACGGATGACGCTATTTTCTATTGTTTACAGATGAACAATATTCCTGCGGGGCCTGTCACACAATGCCACAGACATGGATTGCGAATGCGACAGAGCGAAAAGCTTAAAACGCGTCACAAATATCGTTTGCATACTGGTATGAATCTTAGAACACAAAGCACCTCGTTGTCAATGCGTTTCATCAGCAAGATTCGAAAGCCTGCTGCGCGAGAAAATAACACGCACTCAATTAAAATGTCCTTACGCCTTATTCGGACGAGGAAAATTATGTTTATCAATAACAGTTGCATTAAAGCAATTTAATCATAACACTACAACGAACCAATAAGAGAAATGCGGTTAAACTTAACGTTGCCGCTAGCGTTATCGGCACGTGACCTCGTGACCACAGGCACATGGCTACAGCGCAAGCTATGCGCTCTCAACTCGTACGAATTCCTGAGAATAACCCAGAACAAGATGCATTGCACAAAAATATTCACAAATTTCCATTTAATGCAAAGGCGCATTTCTCTTTCTACATCTATTACACATACTGCATGTTGAAATTTTAAGACCTTGGCAGTGAAGGTGGATATAAGCTTGCAACACCCTTGCAATCTCAAAAAAGACGCCCTATGTGCGAACTCCTGTCATGGACGATTGAATAGGAACAGAATTACTACCTAATACACTTACAGGCTGATGCGCACCCCACAGTTCCAACACGCGGATTTGAACTGCTTCCTTTGCAAAACCCTTACTGCTCGAGCACAATACAGACATAATAATCATACAAAATAATGTGCATGCTTTGATTACCCTCTGGATTCGCTCGAAACTAATGTGCGTCAAACAACGAACAGCACGAAGTGACCGCACGAAAACAGTTCCGCGGTGCGCGACGTAAATAAGTTTGAGGGGTGCGGGTTTAAGGACAGGGGGCGTGCGAATTAAGGATGCAAATGGTGGTGCTTGCTCAACCACTAAAAAAATTACTGAGGTGGTCGATTGCCAACGTCTCTCTGCAATGCAGGGACTGAGCTCCAAAGGAAACGTTATCATGATGATGACCACAATATTGGGAATTTAACGAAGTTGCGCGAAAAGATCGAAAAACACAGGTCCAAGACAAAGCACCAATCACCTTGCGGCTCAGTCTCGGGAACACCGCGGTACCCAGTTCATTTACCTTGTTGCAATGCATTTGCGGTACTCCGAATAACAAGCAGCATCAACAGATGTTCTTTTCTTGTTTTGTCTTTCGTAGAAGAGTTTCGACAAAAACGCGCTGGACACCGGAAAATGAACCAACAATGCACAAAAATGTATACCAGGCCACGAAATTTATTACTTGGATAGAGTGATCGAGTCGATACACTCAAACGCTCAGTACCCAATGTCAAACAAAACCTTTGAACTTGCCTGCAATAGCTTAAGTGCAAAATTTTATAATTTTATTTACTGCCCCTTACGTAAGTTGCACAACGCAATACACCATAGCCGGGACGCGGATGTGAAACAAATGGAGCGCTGAAAGTCGTCTGGGTCAGTTTTTAGCTATATGTGACGTTTATACGCAACTGTTGACAACTTGTGTGTTCAATGCGGAAATGTATTGGGGGGGGTCGTCGCTTTGGCCAAGTTCGCTAAAATATTGAGTTGAAAAATAATAGATAGATGCATTATGTTTTCAGATGCGCGGAACTTTCTAATGAATTCTATTTAAGATCTATACGTATGGAGTATTAATCGAATATGTTGTTGTTAATAAACAGACAAAAAAGACAAGTCTGAAGGGCAGCGATGCCCGCACCCCGTCGTTTCATGCTCCATACTAGTTTTGATATCTCGTTCCCTGCGAAACTTTTTGCGTGACGACAAGGCAACTTGACCCTCGGACCAAACATCAGTGAGGGGACCCCGCGGTACAAATAGGAGTCAACCACAGGGAACAAAAGCCGGGATAGAAATAGTCTGTGAGGCTATACTTGACTTTCTTTTACTTCAAAAAAATTTTTCCCAGATCGGTTCGGTTTGACTTGCTAAAAATAACATCACGTTTGGGCGACGTTGTTTCGACAATGCACTTTCACGACGTCTGGACATTTGACTTCCACCCTGTAAATAGCAGTTTTCAGAGAAGTTTCCAGTTGCTCTTTTTGCAGCGCTGCTTTCACCGATGCAAGTTAGCCGCGCGCTTGTAGAAAACAGACGCTTAAAGCTACGACGTAAACTTACTTTAAAGAAATACTGTGTTGTTCACGACGTAAAATACTGTATCGCTTGCGACATTTTGTTTGCAAAGTAGAGTGCATTAGCTTTTGTGAAGGAGGCACTATGAGTCATCAACCAGCTTTACAGTATTTCTTCCGATGAGTAGACCTGTTTGTAGGACATCTGTCGCCTTTTCGAGTTGAAGTTATTTTCCTTGAATATTTTCCTGGACAGGAAAGTTTCTTAATCTTTGAAAACATACGTTACTGTCACGGTTCGACACAATAGTTTTATTTGTTATTTCAACTAGTAATGCTTCGTTTGACCTGAAGGTTGGACTTAGTTATGTTTTCGAAACTTTCTCGTCCTGAATCACTATCAGCGTGCTGGATGAAATGAAGAGATTCGGTTGAAAAAGTAGTGTTCACAACGACCCTCTCTTCCCTAAAATCAGGGCTTTCCGTCAGATAGAACGACCTTTTCAAGTTCTGTGCCGGAACTAAAGATACAGGGTCTACTCTCTGCGCTCGCGTCAACTGCACAGCCTATATGCATAGCTGGACTGTCTCGGGTGGTTCGAAGAAATTCGGCCGCTTCTTCCGCTGTGGATCGCGAAATCCATCAACGCTCGGACAAAACGTTACAACAAAATGTACTGCTTCATTTCAATCTTCAAAGATGCGTTGATACTTGATATGGGCTGGGTTTTCTGAACGAATAGCACGACATTCAGGTAGTTTCAACCAAACATCCGCAATTAATGGATTTGACCACAATCACGTTTCTTTTCACTGTTAACGATCAAAACAACAATGCCACAATGAATGTCATGATCAACACCACGCAGCGGTTTTCAAACGTTTTCTTTCTTTCTTTCAAAAAAACGTTTCAATTTTGTGCCTGAATTGCTTCGACACTGTTTTTATTTCATTCATTTACCACTACTATAAGCAGTGGCGCTTGGGAACTGCGTCAAATGTCTCTAATTAAAATCGATCGCGAGGACTTTTGCGGGTCCTATCGTTGCTTTTCAGTGGGTTCTAATCACTTGCCTAGCGTCGGCTGGAATTGTTGGCGTTATGACATTACAAAGCTTTTGTTTCGATCACTGAATGTCTTATTTACACAGAAATAATTTTCATTGCGCGTTGTTTCCGTGGTGCCGAAGTAGAGCGACTCCGACAGAAAAACAAACAGCTTTAAAAATAGCCGTTTAAGAAGAAAATCAGATGTACCTTCCATAAACATTCTAATTCCAGTGCGATTAACATACACGAAATAATTGCATCAACATCCCCTCATGCTGCCCAACAACATCAGTATTGTAACATTTTTTGTAAAAGGTAACGCAAACAATATTCCAGTTTTCATTATCATTGTTGAATCGTTCTGACTGAGCAAGTCCCGGGATGTTCGCACTCATGCTTGTTTGGGCATTGATACAGTCGCCGACAGCCCAGAGGTGGTCACCGATCCGGAGTCGACTCCGGCAGGTTTCTGCGTTTTTATCGGAGCCGGAACCCGGAATCAAAAATTTGTGAAAAAAACGGGCCCGAAGTAACTTTTTATTCGCGGCCGTAGCAGGAGTCTGTGGTCTTTATAAAAGTCATTGCTTAAGTGCAAACATTGAATTTCGGTTGCACCGATGGTTGCCGGGATGTGAACAGGAGTCGGATTCTCAAATTTGAAAAAATTTCGGACCCGGATTCAAAAATTTTTCACCAGGAGTCGGAAAATTTGACTCCGGCCACCTCTGCAACAGACCTGGAGTCAGAAAAGCACGTAGGTATTATCGAATGTTCCAAGCTCATGCATAAAATACCCAAAATTCGAACATTCGCCACTTCTTATCCGGAATTTTGCTGTTTGGTAAGGAATGAAACTTTTGCTTCAGGGTAGTGTGGCGTTTTTGGTGTTGGTTTTACTATCATCACAATGCTAACTAGTTCGTACACCCACCTTTGCGTCTAGTCTTAAAATCTAGAGGTCGATTTAATTATTGGATTGTTTTCACCGACCAGCCAGGTGGTTTTTAAGCTCTACATCAGTCCAATCCAGACAGACGCTTTTAACGTCACAAAAAATCTTCATTGCACAGGCAGAATATCAGCAAGACGACGGCAGTTATGGGCAAGGATAAACAGAGACGTATGTGTGAATGTTGACAACTGCACGTCCCAATTGGTGATGCATATAATGAAACCTTTATGTTTTTATCACATGGCATCTAACATATCCACTGATTCTGGCCAGTTTCCGTAGCTGCAAACGCGCCCTGCACGATGTTAAAATCGCCCTTGCGCAATGCGACCGTCCCAAGGACAAAATCGGCCACGATGTGCGCTCCCGAGCTCAATACGCTGCTATTCTGAAAGCCATACACTTCTGAAGCTTCTTTCAGCTGACGTTCCTAATTGTCGGAACTCGCATCAACTCGAGTTGCATACGATCCTCGCACACTTTCACTGATTCAATGCGCGGTAAAATCTGATTTTATTTTTTAAACCAGAGTCAAAGCGCTAGTTAACGCTTTCCACACGCGCAGTTTTGTCACTGTTGTTCTATTTCCTGACTCGGACTACGCCTCGCTTGCGCGTAAAACAGCTTGCTGCATAGATGCCCCCTTAACGACGACACTTGTTTTTCAGAGCCACAATCACTTTTTATGCTGTATGCCGGTTAAACAATGATTGATAACGTGACATTACCTCCTGCAAGACTGTATCAGTCACGAAGTGGGGTCTGAATAAGTCACGGTGTGAGGAGTGTAAATGGTGATGGGCGCAACTCTTGATAACCGGTTTTTGCATTTGAAAATGGAACGTCTGTTTGAAATCTACACACCGCTCCGCAGACAAGACAATTCAGCTGAAAACTTCATTTGGGTTTTCACGCATCCTGGGCCGAGCCCAAATACAGACGTTCCAAATCATACAGCACGCATCACAATCATGCATCACTGTCCAAAACAGTTTCGTGTATTTGTTTGCGACAAATCAATGCATACTGCATAAGCACACGCGAAATTGTGCAAAACGGCAGCACGCCTACTGCGGGATCTCCATTAAAATAGAAGCACACACTTCAAGCATGGAAAAGTTTCAAATGCAAAAATCGCACGCTCTCTACGTGTGGATTTCGCAAATGATGGAAAGGCCTGGGTCATGTCATGCACAAGGTTTATGTACGTGGACAGCCAGTTCGTACCTGTTTCTAAGAAATGCAGCGGTTCTTTTTCGACGTGTGCTTATTCTTTAGTTCTGATGTCATAGTAACGCCTCCGTGCATTTTCATTATCAAGATTTTTCATTTGTATTTTTATTTCCGAAACCAAACTAGCCATGTGAAATTGAAAACGACTGCCGGCGAGATACAAGCGCTCCCTCAAATCGAATACTTTGGCTTCTGCTGTAAACTCTTAGTTATTAAGACTTGTATTTGAATAAGAGCTGAAGATGCTTGCTCACTTGGCGAAATACATACTGTACTCTGTTAACATTTATTCAGTGTCTGATTCTTGGCTGCAAAAGGATCATTTCGGTAGATCCTGTTACGCACACTTATTTACATTCCGTGGCTTCATTAGGACATCAAAAAAGTTCAATGATATGCAATCTGTTACGTACGTTAATTGTCATTTGCACTGAAAGTCCTATTTCATTGCGAAGTTACTGCTGATGCTTAAACATCTTTGTTTCCGAAACAACCTTACGTTTCGGCCCAGGAAGATGGCAGCCCTCAACTTTTTTAGCAACTATGATCATTTTGAAGTATCAAAAAAACACTATTCCAAACGTACAGTACTTTGCTTCGAAAACAGCTTTCATTTTTGTACGTAGACCAGGGAGTAAAAAGCACACACCCAAGCTACGCCCGCAACAGCTTGATCCGAACACGTGACACTGACAAATTCACAGTTCATGCAAAAAAGGTTGCGGACAGAAACTTGGGATCACCGGTTTGAAACAAGGTGTGGGGCGTTATGTCTTATGAGCATGGAAAAACGAGCAACGACATAAACAAGGTGCAGCTTTTTTAGTGATATCATAATCACGTGCTTCTTGTAGCGCTAAGTAATTGTGATTTTGCGATTGAAACAAAGGACTTGGGCAACCTGTTATGTTCCTGTAATGGATAAAATCAAAGATCTTAACAAATTCGTACTGCAGCTACAATCACTGTGCTAAAATCAACTTCCCTGTGGACTACTTCTCACCGAAATAAAAGGATGTTGTTAATGGCAGCTGTATTTTCTGCGCGATTTTGATCAGACGAAGTGTCAGTCAAAGAAATGACCGACGTTTCAAGCACCCGAATCGCCGCTGCCAAATGCAAAACGTTCCCAAACAATGAATTGGATTGGTGCGGAATCGTTGGTTCTTTTCCCCTCTCTTGTTCAGTCACAGACAGTGGTGTATGAGGCGGGTGTGCAAGCGCACCCCTACAAGTTTAGATTTGTTGAAAATCCGGGCGAAATCTCGGAAATTTTGGGCAAAATCCCTGAAAATCTGGGCAAAAATGGTGCTTGATTTCAAAAAGTGGCGCCCAACCTTTGCAAAAAAACACATGAACACCTCTTTGGGGGGCCATACCGAAAAAACGTCCTTGTGATCTTTGTGGGAGAAAGTTTGTAGGCAAAAGTCGCACAAAAAGCTTTTCGGACAAGTTTGGGGAAATTCGGGCAAAAACCTTCGCACCCTTAAAATGTGTCTGCTCCTTCACTTATGGTCACAGACGTCCTTTAAATTGTCTTTTTGCCCATCCACAAGGCTGAGAGACGTGTCTTTTGGCAAACATTCAGTCAGCGAATCGAACACCATCCTGATTTCTTGCACTTCAATTTTTTTCAGTGGTGAAGCAAATTTCCACTTTAGTGACCACGCAAACAAACAGACTATGCACTTTTGGACTCAGGTTCAGCCTCATGAGCATCAGTATCGCTCACATTGTGCTGGAGAAAGTGACTATTTCGTGCGCGTTGGGTCGTAATGGCATTGTCTGGCCATACTGGTTGAAAGATGTCTAGGGACGCCCAGTAACTGTGAACAAGAGCGATACATTAAACTAACAAGAAAATTCATCCCGGCACTGAGGCGGAAGGGAGGAGTGGACATGGATACTGTGATTTATCAGCGGGATGGCGCAACACCGCATTGCTCCAATGCTTCACTCGAATATTTCCACCGTTGCCTTCCTGGAGACAGGCTCATCTCCCTTCGTACGGGTATGGAGTGGACCACCCTTGGCTTGCACATCCTCTACACCTACCACCTTTGTATCATTTTCTGTGGGGATACCAAAAAGACAGGGTCTATGCTAACAACCCCAAGTTATTGATGCGCTCAAAAATAACATTCGAACGGAGATCAGGAGAATTCCCCATGATATGTTGGGCAGGGTCATAGCAAACCTCAATGTGCGTGTAGTCCCAGAGGCTCAGCGCCAAGGAGCTTGGATCGAGCACGTTATGAACTGTTGAGCTGTGCTCGCAAAATGGTGGTGTATGAGAGAAAAACACTTGAAACACACAAAAGTTACATGCCTGTGAGACAAGCCATCAAAAAACTTGCATAGCATTCATTTCAATATAAAATGCTACTTAGTCAAACATGGATACATATTTCTGGACCACACTGGGTAGTTGGAAATTAAAGAAAATCTTGGAAGAAACCAGCACACCAAAGAATCCCGCGCAGACTTTGTCCAGCCGCACGTGTTCCATTGGCGTACGACAACCTCTATTAAAACACCACGAAACTTCCTGGTACCATTAAATGAAGTCACCAGAGACTGCTACGAAACCTCGACAACTCCTGTTCCTCCTGAAACTTGCTCAAATATTGCTTGTTAATGCAAAACACCTTTTCCTCATTTTTCATGGTTTTCATTCAAGTTTGCAACTTCCACCTCCGCCATAAAACATTTTATCTTTCCGAAATTGTCAGGAGATTGCGGTCTCGGCTTGAAGCACACTGACGTCACAACAAGTGAGACGAGGCTTGGACACACCCGTTGTGACGCACATCCAAGCGATCTCCGCTATGTATAAAGCCAGGTTCTATTGACATGAGAAGGTGAAAAAAGAAGCAATCGATAATTCCGAAATTGCAGATGTACTTAACAACCAAGAACACGCGATCAAATCCCTCCAACGCGTTCAAAATAAAAACTTCACAGAGTGCAAGTTCAAAATTGTCCTTGAAGTTCTTTAGGCCAGTGTTGGACAGTGTAGTGTTGTACAGTACATTGTTCAAAAACAAGAATGTGAGAATGCTTGTATTTTTTTAATAAAACAGTGGCGCTTACCGACTTTTGCGAACCTGATCAGGTGTCATCAACGACGCCCAATCAATAAACAAAATCGATCAAAATCGAGGCGCCTGTACGATATGTCGCTTACATTTCTTAGAAACGATTTTCCAAGAAATTATCTACAGTAGTGTATAACAACGGAACAGTCACTAAGTGCGCTTATATACTGGTTATATGGAGGGATTGAAAATGCCCGCAAAGATATCGTTCAGCAAAAGTTGAGATCATTTTAACAAGTCATACCTTGGGGTTGAGGTTACGTAAGTGATCTGAGAAACTTGGAATGCTTAAACGCCAGTGAAAGCTTTGCAAAACCTTGTGTTTTGATTTTCTTGGAGCAGGTTAGGCTTAGTTCCTCTCTTAAACATCACCGACCAGACTTCAGTACCTGCTGTGATCAAGGTTTTTCGCATGAAGCAGCTGTGAATTGGTCTCAAATGTCTCATAAAAATTATTTAAAAATAAAGTGAAGAGCAAAAAAATCGGGTGATCCGCTTTCTCGCAGCCACAACATCACTCAAAACCGTCATTCTCAAACAGTTCTTTCTGAAGTTTGTCCAAATTTTTCATTTTTTATAGTTCTGATTCCACAACTTTTGCTACCCTGTCTGCCCTCATTTTTTATTTTGTTCAAAAAAGCACTTTTTGCCTAAAACGTAACAAACACTGCCCTGATTTACCTAATTTTCACAAATTTTGCAGGGTTATGTGAGTGCCATCCACCAGACTTCTCGTTCAGTACATATGCATGTAAGGATTTTATAGGTTTGAAGGTCAGGGTCTAGGCGACAACAGCATCTCTGTGAGGTCTAAAATACAGGAATCCCACCTTGCCAAACCAAGTTTGTTGCACTTTTTGACAAGTTTTGAATAAATCAAAATGACGTCAAAAAGATTTTAACACCACACCCCTTCCCAACTTGACGATTTTTACTGGTGAAACTTCCAGGGTAAAACACGACGCCTGAGGAGCGTTGATTTGTGTGGTCGGGCTCGGAAATGCTGCGCAAACTAACGTCTAGCGGATTGCGGAGACCAAAAACGAAGAAGTATTCACCATTGCGAGTTCGTTAGCGCTGCATGCGGCTACGTACAAAACTACACAATCCAAAAATAGCTTGCATGCTTTCTTTTACCTCTTACGCATCTCTGTGTCGCAACATACCTATGTGAGTATGCTCTGTTTTACATCATTACAACTTCACACCAACACTGCTTGATCACGCTTGAATCCTACAGTCTAGCGGGCTGCATGAGTCGTGTCACTGGCTGGCTTTCACAAACAACGGCGCGAATTACAAAAAAAGTCAAGCAACTTGATTCGGGGCGCGTTTTTTGCAATGACTTCACTACTCTCGAGGCGACTGACCTTNACCTACAGTTCCAAGCAATATGACGATCCATAGCGCGTGAATCACATAATAAAACAATTGCGAAAAGTCNATATGGTGCCTCAGTTGCTCGACACTCACAGCGACGATAATATCCCGTAGAAATAAGAATGAAAAATTTAAATAGACAAAACACGAACGTCACTGAAACTTATGCTTGTACGCAGATGTGTTGCGTGTTGCAGTTGTTGAATGAACGACGAACAAATTCAAACAGGAAGTTCGATATCATTTGCAAAAAAACTTTTTTATGTCCTGCGAGACAAACTACTATACCAGGGGTGGCCAAA
>JGI24021J15306_10004139_pt1 | contig 16718 bp, 10 predicted proteins | sample Ectturendosymbi1_FD_15306 | JGI IMG/M metagenome (IMG submission 15306) | reverse complement strand
TGCTAACCTATAAATTTTTACTTTGAAACGCTGCTCTTGTGAAAAAAGGTTGCCCGCCGTTGATTATGAGAACAAACTTGTTTATCTGAACCAAATTCAAGAAAGCTGAAAGCACGAAAATAATTAATTTTCAAGGAGATTAATTTTGCGTAAATCAAAAGTTTAATCATTGTGATATTGCCAAAATATCTGTTTAACATGTAGCTTTAATGTTTATTAACTCTAATGGTCTGAACGGCGCTGTTTTTTATTACATCCAGAGGGGTTACAGGCATCTGGATACATTCCACAAGACAACCATGCTTTACCGACTCAACTACTTTCTTCTTCATCACAAGAAAAGGAACACGTCACCAAAACGCGTACCGGCTAAAGCAACACGTTGGTACGAACATAAGTTGTTAATTTGTATATGGATAAACGACAAGCAATCCACAGAACCAAACAGTTTAATCTTATCTGCGCTGCACGTGTCGCGTGCAAAAATGGCCATGGCCGACTTGTTTATTAGGAGCAAAATCTCAAATCGTTTGCCTCCTTGTTTTGCGCGTCGCCCATTTACACTTAACGTCTGAAAAAAAACTCTGCAACAACAGATCAGCTCCAGCAATCATTTACATCACCCAGATTTTGTTCGTTATTTTCGCATAACTTTTAGTATTTGGTACTTTGCAGACGACCACACTGGCAAGCAGCAATGTATTATGCGCTATGAAAAGAGCTACAGAGCTTGGCGCACGGGAGTATCAACTTACAGGACGCAGTTAGAAGCCCACTTGGAAAAAATAAGATTGGAGAAACTGCGGAAGAAAGAGAAAGAAGCAGAAAACGGTGGTACTTTCGGTGGATTCAGGTTTGACAAATACGACCAATACGAAGGTTCCGCAAGCATGGATGTTGGTGGCTATGGTGTTGGTGTCATTATGGAAAGTTACAGTGACACTTCAGAATCCTTAGAAAACACCACTTCTGCAAATGTTGGAGATGATGTCGCTACAGCTTCCCTGGAAAAAGGGAGATCCTCATCGAATCGCGGTGGATCAGAGAATTCTGTTTCACAGCAAACGATAGCGGTAAATTCGTCAGTGCACAGCGATGGTGTGGCTGGGAAGACATTGACAACGAAAATTCACGGTCAAGGTAGATCAAACGTTTCTCTTACCCAACATTATTTCCTCAGCAATTCTTCGATGTTACAAAGAGGCTTTGGCATCACCACGAAAGCAAAATGGGTTCAGATTACATACGACCAAACTAACTTTAGTGCCTCCCAAAGTCATGGAAGAAATCTCAGTTTTATGTCTACTGGGTTTAGTTCTGGCACCTCTGCTTCCATGCACAATGCAAGTATTTTTTCGCGGGTTGTACCTTACTTATCGGGAAACAGAAGCATTTCGTTTTCAAATGGAACTGGAAGAACAAGTGCCACGTGGTTTGGTTACCAAGGTGCATTTGGCAATAATGCTTTTAAAAAAAGTAGGATTCTGTCAGCAGCTTCTCATTCACCAAACCCAGGTAGCAGCAACAGAACAATATCATTGCCAAACGATTTGTCTCATTCAAAGTCAATAACTGTTAAAATCCCTGTAGGGCGTACAGTACAGAGAAGCCATTCTCATCAGATAAAAAGTAAACCCAGTTTACCAACTTACACCAATATCCATCAGCACGGACAACGAGTGATGAAAACAGTTCGACCCAAAGCAATAGCTCCTACCCAATCCTCCGGAGTTCTCTTGCACGGAAGCCATTCTCATCAGATAAAAAGTAAACCCAGTTTACCAACTTACACCAATATCCATCAGCACGGACAACGAGTGATAAAAATAGTTCGACCCAAAGTAATAGCTCCTACCCAATCCTTCGGAGTTCACTTGCACAGAAGCCAAACTCAAGCAGTAAGAAGACCAACAGATGCTCATGTCAGACTGCCCGTTATTTCCGCTCAAAACAAACATAGTGGTGGACACAAGAATTCACAAGAAAACCCCGTTCAGCTGAAGCTTCCACAAGGTATGACAATCCTTAATCCACGACTGAAGGATTTTAGTATATTGTTTATGCAACCGAAGAATTAACATTTTCGGTATGAATTGACACCTGTTGTATGATGCCATCACCGCTTAGTGAAAAGGTTGAATGAATCAAAGAATACTTTTTCTTTAAATTGTCACACTTTACTAAGCTTTCCACAAAAAATCCGCGATCACTCATTTCTGTAATAGCCGAGTTGCAATGCCACTTTTCAGTGACATTTTTACTGTACAAAATTTCTACAATTATTACATTAAATATAGGTGTATTTTTAGTTAAAATTGTTTTTTTGATTTTATTCATTTGTGCAAACACACGACAGAAAACACATTTTGTGAAACGCATTTATTTTTGTCATTCATTATCTTCTGATTTGTTTCTCTATGTACAGTTAATTTCTTAAAAAATACCATTACTGTTAATTACTAAATCATAACAGTGGTCTGCGCTTTAGACGTAATGAGACGAATATTTTATTGGCTTGATATTACCAACTAACCTCAAAACATGCATGAAAACGTTTTTTCACTTTTCGGACCAGCCTTCTCTCTTACAAGTACAAATCTATTGTGCGTCTCATGCAAAAGAGTCTGTTTAGCTGCTATGTTGTCCATAAATGACGTCCAACTTCATGGGGAGGGTTTTCCGACTCTCTCGACGTTTTTGAAAAGAAGGAAGGCATGCTAATACATATGGTGATGTTACAAATTTGCCAAAGCTTTTTTATTCACTTCCATCAAACTGCAAACACTTTTGAAATCTCATTTCAGAAACACCACTGAAATCTCATTCATAGCTTTTGCTAGAGTTTGTCATAAAATGAATGCATTTACTTATAGGCAGTGATGTAGCCTAATCGAGACCGTAACCTTTGAGACTGAGACTTGGTTAAAACTTCGAGACCGAGACTTAATCAAAAATTCCGAGATCGAGTCTTGAAAATTTGTGGATTTTCCGAAATTTTTCAAAAATTGTCATCATCACTTCTAAGTCGCATTTTTTCAAATTTCTGGCATTTTTCCGACTTGTTTTGTTTATTTCTTACCTGAAAATACAACAAACAAAAACGTATTGAAAAATAGAAATTTTACTAAGCCATTTCTTTGCGACATTCAAAGTGTCGAGACCTGTAGCCTTCGAGACCGAGACTCGCAGAAATGGGTCTCGAGACTTGTCTCGAGACCGAGCCCCGATTCTCCATCACTGCTTATAGGCCTAGTAGTAATACTGAATACCGCACCCATATACAGCAATTTGCTGGCACTTAATTGATTGCATCCGCGCGAGTGTGCCTGCAATATACTGATTTTTGTGGTTTCTATATGTGCATGGAGTTAAAAACGCTTCTGCAGTATATAAAATGAGTCTAGACATAACGGCCTAACCACAACATCTTTGAAAAACGGTGGGTACGTTGAACGACCACATATTCCGGTTTGATCAAGATAAGGTTCCAATGTTTGAGGTCGTGTTTAGGTTGTCGCTGATTGTGGCCTGCTTGTCACTCATAGCGCGATTGGCTGCAAATAGCAGAAAAAATGTTAAGCTACGAAAGTTTGTGGAGGAAACGTGTTAAAATGTAACAAAAAATCGATAACGTTCATTTGTGAGAATAGACGGTTTGAGCAAGAACGTAGTTTACACTGGAATCTGACAGAACTTGTTATCGTTATTAAAAAACAAAGCCTAACTTTTCTGCCACGGTTCCGGCATTGTCTACATTGAAGCCTTTAAAAAATAGTTTAAAAGTGTGCTTAAGATTTTTGAAACTTTGCACATGGTACTCCAGTGCGTGGTGCAAAGTATTTGTCTTTGTCTTGAAAAACGTTTNATGAACCAAATTTTCACGATGTAAACTATTTTTCTAGGGATACCATTTAAATTTGTAAAGGCACATTAACATAATTTTTTTATTCTGTGGCGGGATGTTCTTCTCCACATACCGCCAAAGTCATAGTTGCGTCTTTAGAGTGCGCTGTCTCAATTGAGCAGAAACGATATCTTCACATAAGCTGATTGTTTGCAGTGGTCATTTGACTTGCATAAACGTTTGCTTATGACTTTAGTGTGATGTATCTTTAAAGTAACTCGAGGGGGGGTTAGAAAGAAACAAGAGTAAAATCAGACTTTGACCGAAGATTTACTGTTTGTCTGAAAAAGGACGTTTGTGCGTTTATCCTGCTAGTTTGCAAGTGTACGGTATCGAATGTAAATTTACAATATCAGAGCTGCAATGCATGGCACATCCTACTGGAGATGATAGAGCTAAAAATACCAAAGGATGCTGATATTCATACTTACAGCAGGAATGACGGGGGTAACTGCTTAATAAGTTTATCCAGTTATTGCTCTACATCCAATTGATTTGGTGCTCTAGATCCAATTGATTGGTTTCAATAGGTAATAGCTCAAAAATAATATTAGCTGAAGTAATGTAAACCCTGACAAAGCATTTCAAATCGTTCAGGGGCAAACGAATTGTGACGTTGTAATCGCAAGATTAGATACAGTGTGGCATTTTGTGACAAAACGAAAGTGGCAAATGTTTTACGACAATAGTGTGTCGTCATTCATGGACAGCCCCTATTTCCAAGTTTTTCATTGTTCCAAATGGTAAGTTCTGCAGTATTTCACTCATGATTTTGCAGATTAAGTTGTGGAGTACTTCAATCACGACTTTGGTGAGAAAAACAAGTAGAACCTTTCAAATAAGATGCCACTGCCACAAGATGATATTCGTAGATAATACTGCTGTTTTGTAATTATTTTTGATTAAGTGTGCTTCGTGCTGTGCGGGGATAAACAAGAAACATGCGCTGTGCCACCGATTTTGAGCAAGAGCTTAAATACTGTCCTCGTGGTAGTTATGTTTAGCACAGCCTGCGTTGTCGTTGCGCGAAACGGCACAGGCTCTCATTACGTGTGAAGAAATGTGTAGTAGTAGAGATAAAACTGTGGAAGAGTCAGCGCTGTGTGTTGTTACCACAAGGACTGGCTTCCTACCACGTAGTTTGCCGTCTATAATTCCGCACGTTACGGTACATATATGTTTGCAGGATTTGGAGAATCATTGAAAGGTTGGGGATGTTACCGTGTCCGACGTGACTTTGCCATATTTGCTGCTGAGATACGACCTGATACATTGGTTAATTTACGTGACCATTGCTCGGTATGGTATATTTGCGAATGTTTATGAGAATGGCAAAGTTGCTACCTCATTGATAAATTAGTACTTACTGCTTTGAATTTCATGGACAACGAGAAATAGAAATAATTGATATCAATAAAGGCTTGAAACATTGACAAATATTGTCGCAGCTTAATAAATAAGATGTTCTACCTCGGCTATAGTAGTAAGAGTTTAACCACCATTTGTTGCTAACACTAGCAATATTTCCACCAACACAGCTCAAGCTTGACCATTAAATCCAAAAAGTTCAAAATTTTGAGCAGTTAGATCAGGGGTGGGGAAGGTATTTACTATCGCGGGCCGCATGAATTGGGCATTATCGCTGGCGGACCGCAAAATCAATTAATTTTATCTTAAATATCTACCTTCATCTAACTATGAGGAAGAGTGACTTCTCCTGACTTACTATCTAAGTACCTGCTTATCATGGAGCTTCGTTTTGAATCGATGTTGTACTCTAACTTGGGCAATAAAAAAATTGATGCAGGCCATACCAAATGTTCACGCGAGCGGGCATTTGGCCCGCGGGCGTCAGGTTCCCCACCCCTGAGTTCGATTGTAGCTGCACCCAGGTAAATGAACCTTTTGTCAACCCTGGAATACTTACGCCGGTAACGGGCAACCGGGTCAAATGAGGTTATTCACGTGCAACTACGTAAGCGGAAGTTGGCGCGCTTTCAACTCTTCAGTATCTTCATGTTTTTGTGTGACTGGTAAATAGGTGCACTTGCTGTCATCTACGCTTTTCTAGATTTTGCAAGGGAGCGAGTTCGTCACGAGTTCGAGTCACGCTGACCCGACGTAATGGTTAATGCGAGGTGGCAGTGGGTACATTGGACCCACGTTATGGTTTATGGGGTATAACCTCTGAAAAGCTGAAACTCACTCAGGGCATGCTTCTACAGTCTTGTTAGCAATATTCAAAAGGAGAAGTTGTTTATGCCCGTAATTTTTTTTTATAAGCAGTTGAATTTTAGACATACATGACACCTTCGCTATATTTGATCTACTTACTTTTCATCAAAAATCGTATGATATTAGAGTAAAGTAACTATGTAAGTGCTCAAATTGCTCAGTGAGACTTATATTTTCAGTGTAGTTTTTGTGATAAACTGCAGTTGAAGAAAAGTATATTTTTTATATTTTTGAAAACCGGGTCATGCACACCCGACGTAAGTTTTTACGTGACAAAAACCTAAGGTAAGTGTTCCAGGGCAACGTTAACGCCTCAGTAAAAGTTGCTCATGCTCCAGAGCGCGGTATCTTTGATAAAATGTAGTTTTCGTTATCGCTTGTAGTTTTTGACTACAGCCATTTATTTTAAGAAGTGCCGTTAACTTTGTTTTATATCATATAAAAAGCACAACTGTGGAGTGGCTGAAGGCTGCTTGGCTTGGACATTTGTTCCCGAACTGCTGAAGCCCCTTCAACCGGCAAAATGCTTCCATACTTATCGAAACACATCGTTTCACGACGTAAACCTTGCATATGTTCCCGGTGCAATGACAACCTTCAAAAGCTGTGATTCGGGTAAGTTCGAGAGTTCGATTCCTGAGACGAAGCAATAAACTTGCAGAGTATATTTTTTTATTTGCAAAAATAACTTCCAACGTATCAGCTCGACTGTAACAGAATTCGTTTACCATGCTACCTTTGACGCCTTATTTCGCTTAACCCAAACTGAACCTGAACACAATTTATCTTCTAAGATTTGTTTTTCGAAGATCAAACTCATCGTTTTTTGGGTCAGGTTACATTGGATGCTTCGAAGACAAAGATCGAAGGGACTTGAAAAGAAATATACAAAGAACTGGAGCACAGTTGTCAACATGTCTGAAACTTTGCAAACGATACACATATGCTGGATTACAGGTACATTTCTAGTCATGGACGTTTTTACACGCCACACCACTAGGAAGTGCGACTTTGAATCAATTACCAAAGTGTTAAACTTATTTTGTGCAAATGAAACAATTTAGGTAACTGAAGTAAATCAAATGCATGCAATAAAGTGCGCACAGGCAATCTGCTGGGTAGCAAAACTCAAGCACTAAGACAGACACAAATGCATGTAAAGTTGACGTTCACTTAATACAAATTTTTATTATAGGTATGATTATTTAAGGAGCCAGAAATACTAAAGGCAGTGATATAAAAGTTGGAGGAAACATACCAGCTGAACAACGTAATTGTGGCATGGATCGGCCTCACTAGTGTAAAATAAAGCTTGAATTTTTGTAAAGCAATCCATCAAAAGCTTCACAGGTTCCCTGTGAATGTTAATAAATAGATGTGGCAAAAACCATCAACTGGATTATGAAACTTACGCGACTGACACCTGGATGAAGTGCAACCACCAAGACGTGATGAGTGAAAATGGTGGTAGGAAGAGGCAACCCATCACTTTCAACATAAGTTGGGTGCAATGCGCTTGAACACCTGCCATGTGGTATCTCACACTAGGGTTATGAAATGCAATATAGGCTATATCTTTAATTTTTCACTTTCAAAAGTAGTTAGACCGCTTATGGGCACCGTGTTGTTTTCAAATTGATGATGTTAAGTGAAAACTTGAGCGCTAATTATCAGAAGCAATTTACCTATCGAAACATAACTTCACCTGCACTATCAAAACACACGTAGCTTCCTGAAATTAGGGAGACAAAGCTTACGCCCATCAATATACTGTCAAATCAGCTGCAAGCCAAATAAATCAAGTAGCAGCGCAACTGACGGGGGCAGGGGTGAGAACCGCTCCTTGGAAAACTAAATGTAAAAACCGGGCACCACTTGGCTTATATTTCAGTATTTAGTATTTTATGGTTTTTAGTAGATTGTTTTTTTGTATGTTTCGGAGTGTTTGCCGGTATCGCATATAGCCATCCACATCCGGATTCACTATCATTTCTCACCTTTTTTCTGAGTGTTGCAAACCGTCTATTTTCCACCAATGTCATCAATCAAAAATTTGGTTGGTACCCGATCTCTTTACTTTATGATCTTTATTTGTAATGTTGGTTACACCGATTGCAGTTTCTCTATAAAAACTTCTCTAAAAATTCCGTTTTCGACTTACCAAATTTGTTTCGTGGTGCTTAGAACAAAGGTAAAATTAATTTAATTACCAAGATTCAGATGTGTTGGCTCTTACAACAAATCATTAGCCTACATTAACCCAAACACAAGTGATTGACGAAGATCAATTTTAGACAGGATATGTTGCATGGAAAACGTAAAAGTCTCCTTCAAAGCCATTTACGCAACTAAAGCTCGTTACCGACAATGATTAATGTCCATACCATCACCTGACAATAACTTTGTGTATTTGTGTAATAACGTGTATGAGTTTTTCGGGACCCAATCATTGCATGCCCAGTCGATGATCAGTGGGCCCGCGTCGGCTAGGACCTACAGTAGGTTTTCCCCCTGGCTCAAAGCTCACGTTGGGTCACCGCGAGATACCACATGGAAAAAGACCATCTTCACTGAAACTTAAGACATTCATGGGTACCACACAAGGAAGACTGAATCCATGCAGCGGTACGAAAAACGCAACTGTTAGGTTTCATCTACAGTGATTTGCCACATAAGCTATTTGCTAAGATGATCATAGCTAGGAATTGCACGAGCACAAAATTTGGTTTCAAGCTGACATGCAGTGACGCTTCCTTTTCGCAAGATTTGGTTCAAGCACAACTTTTGCGTTTGCAATATTAACTTCCACATTTCAGAATCACCGAGAGTGCTGGTGCGGTAATGGGTTTGGATTGTACAACCAGAGCACAACGAACGGATCAGAGTGCCACAGTGCATGCGAAGCGAATCCTCGGGATAATTGCGGGTCTCATTTTAAAAACTCTGTGTACAGAACAGGTAGGAATAGGATTGTTACTTTCAGTGTAATAGCCAATGATTTGATGGCAGTCGTTTCGGTTGTTGTTGAAGCATTAGCATAAACGTTTGGATTGGAAATATGAAAAACAAACATATGGCAATCAAACTCAAAAACCGCACTTGAAAGCTTGATCCATCCTTCCTCGAATTGCCTAACAATGGGCCTTCAATTCTAAAATACCTCTCGTGATAATCTGATGTATTCGTTTCCAGGAAAATCGGTTATGGACATGATGTGTGTTCTTGGACGCTTTTCGTTGAACCAGTATCTAACATCAGGACAAGACGTTTCTGAAGGTGATTAAAATACCGGCGGTTTCGCTTTGGTTATTTATCTGCAATCAATCTTGCATGCAAGTAAAGTTAGATGTCAGAAATGCAACATCAGAAATCAGCATATTGCTTTTACACATAATTTGAATCAGGAGATGTTGGCAGTTAACACAAGGATATGATCGATCGATTAACTCATCCTGGTAAATAAATTTTGTTGATCAAGGTTGCGGGGTTGAAAACGATGTTCACGTTGATGTTTTTCGGAATTAAACAATCAAGATATAAGTGATGTTGTTATCACGGTGTTTTTCACGACGAACAAAACGTATATTCCTATTTAGTCTTTCCTCAATGAAGCATATAGCAATACATCGCATTTATTTCAAATCAATATTTTATAAAATCAAAGCATATAACATGAAGCAAAACCTTTTTGAATTTCATTTAAAACCTGCAAAACCAGATAAAATTTGCTCTTGAAATTGATTGATGCACATGTTATTTTGCAACTCTTGTGAGCGCAAGCAAGTTCAGTGGTCTCAATCCGTACTTTCCTTTAACCCTTTCTCTACCACCTCTTCCTCAAGTAATTGTCATTGTTAGGGTGAAATACTGGCTGGAGTCACGTTATTTCCGGATGATGTCATCGGCGGAAAATTTTAGGGTGAAAAAGTGGGTCACATTATTTCCTTATAGTGTCATCGGGGCTTGAAAAAAAACTACGGGGGGTAGATCGTTTTTTGCTCTTGTAGACGAAACTAAGTGGAGATCTGAATCTTTAGAGCCCTTCATTAACTTTCTAGCATTTGTGGTTCGAACGTTATGGCCTAAAGTAAACAAATTAATCAGTGAATACCCTAGGGAATTAGCTAATTTTCATAGGTGCAAAATCTTCCATAAATTTTTTTCCTCTCAATATTTTCACTTGAAATTTGTTAGGATGATGTAAGACACCAAGCGAAATTTATTCTTTTTTCAAATGTTTCTGTTTTCAAATGTTTCATTGTTTTCAAATGTTCCAATGTTTCACTGGACAACTGAAGGGTCAATTTACCCTTCAAAGAAATCAATTTACCGTCCAAAGAAGGTAAAAACAAGTGAAAAATGTTGGCTTTTCTGCCGTTTTACCCCCTACCAAAACGCAAATTTAATTTTTTGCAATTAAATTTACAAAGTTACGGTCATAACTGACATTTTTATGTAGAAACTTAATTTCCAACGTGTATAGTTTCTGCTCCATAGCTTTTTGAATAAAAACCACTAAAGTTTTTGGCATCGTGAAAATCGAGTTTTTCCTCAAAATCACGTCACAATCACGTCACACGTACACACAACATACCTCAAAAGGTGTGTTGCTGTTTGCCGCATTGGACGATGTCTTCACTGACTCTCTAGCGCAATCTGGTCGCAAGTGATGGACGATCTTGACTTCAAAAGCCACGATCATGGCTTCTGTGGGGGTTAAAGGGTTGTGGTGGACACACAACTCAACCACGCACGGTTCAACTATCCTGTGATTATTTTAATTAATTTTTGTAATTGCACTTTTGGTAATCTTTCTGTATTTGCTGATCTTGTTGAATAATCATAGATGGCTGCTCACATTGTTTTTATGAGATGACAAGACCTTTTATGCCTTCTATTATGTGAAACGTAATTTACTGAGTATTTGTAATTGAGTAAAATATCTTGCAGATACTTATGTCCGAAACTGCGTCATGCAATGCATGATGCGGAAAAACTCGGGTTGTGTTATGTGGACACACAATGGCACCCACTGCGCTTTGATTTTCAAGCATCAAATCAATTCTACTCAAATGCTATCAGGAGACATCCAAGCAGGATCTCTGACCTACACTGGTTTTGTTGAGTGTCGACCGCGTCACGCAGAACAACGTGAGTTAATTGCTTCATATTTCCATGATTTTCGAAAAGCACGAAATTTTTATGCCAAGTCTTTCATGAAAACCCGTAGATAGCTCTGTCCTCTCTTATGCTCTTAAAATCAATTTTGCAGATGAAGTTTATCAACATTTTCAAAGAAATCGTCTGGGTAAGTGTCAGAAATTCCATGAATTCCTTGCTTTCATGCCTACTGCTGCATGACATGTTACATGTTACTTTTGTATGCAGGCGGGTATTATAGGAGGGCTTTCGGCGAAAAAGAGATTTCCTCTCTCGCTTCTGCGGTGTCGAGAAACCAAATTGCCGCTGGAGGAAAGCAGGAAGGATTGTACACTTGGCGAGTTAGATCGGAAGATCTAACAGATAACTGGAGAACCCTCGGTGATGTGTTCGCTGAACCCCGAAGCTCCAGAAGTAATGCTTCACCTGCGAAAGGAGAAGTTTTAAGGTTTGGCCTTGTTGAGTGTAGAGCAAAACTTTGAATGCAAAAACAATGCAGTGTTACTAGTTGAGCTTTCTCAACCTGAAGTGGCATTGTGCTGAATTCTACCTTCTAAATTGTGAACTTACAATTCATGTCAGTATTTTGTCTGAGGCAAGAAGTATTGGCCTAGGTTTTATTAGACTAGTTTAAGATAAATTCTCATATACATGTCTAAACTGAGTCCTAATTAGCAGTACTAATACAGAGAAGAAGAGTACTNGGACAAGGGTCACGTATAGATAGAAGTCTCGGACGTCGAATTTTTAGAGATGAGGAAAATTTGTTTAAAGTTTCAAACAATACATACTGCAACTTTTTACGCGGTCGATTTATTTAAATAGCTTTGCTTTTTTCAAGAAAATATTCTCTCTTTAGCTAACTNACACACACATAAACCTATTTTATCATAAGCAGTGGTGGTTTTAGCANTTTGGAGGTCCGTGCGCTCGCGTAAATAAGAATCGAAATAAAGGTAATATACTTTAAAAATTGGGTTTGATCCGATGCTTACTTTTACACTAAGTCATACCTTCTTTAGTAATGCATTATCAATCCCATATAAGCACAGTAATCCATTACACAAATAGCACAACTGCACACAACATACACCCCAAAGCTCCTAACTTATATTAAATGGACAGAAAACACCTCAGCATCTCCAACTTCATTCGTTCGCCTTGTACAAAAACAGGGAACCAACTCACACGTCAACAAATCACTGCTGTCTATAGCCTAACTATCTAACATATTGCTTGTACAGTATTTTTCAAAAACTTGTCCGTAGAACCACCGAATGTAGCCATGGATTTCTTCGTTTTTTGCAACTTTCTCTTGAAAGCACCCAGAGAGATAGGGAGCGATTTAAACTTTTCAATATGGCAAAAAATGAACAGAAACAAACAGTTATATCTCAAAACTCACTGAATACTGTGAACTACTACTACGACAGTGTAGTAGTGTAGTAACTTATACTTTGTAAAAAAACCTTTATACATTCATCCTGTCAAATGTCGGCTACATGTGAAAAATCCTTGAAGCAAATGTAGTAATACTACAAATTTTTTTTTCTGAATCTCTGCAGTAAAAGTCATGTAGCTGTAGGGCAATGGAAAACATTAATGGCTCAAAAAGTAAGGAAAGCTTTACCGTAAACATTCAAACATTCAGTTCTGACACAAAGAAACTGAGAGCAACTGATGCAACAATGCATTGGCAGACATTGAATTATACCATGCGAGTATACACATGCACATTGGTGTTTAACTTCTGATTTTCTCCAAAACTAGTTTCTTACATAACTGTTTGAACAATGGAGTTATCCTTCCGCCAGGTTAAGCTTTGTGAGAACTTATTGTTGTTGGAGTTTCACTGTCCAAAAATATAGATATACATGCCTTTTTTCAACAGTAAATCGGCTGCTAAAGAACTAATCAAATACAATTTTTATGATGAGGCCAGAATGAACGAACTATGCAGTATTGACTCACCAACTGTAATCAGATTTCAATGTTGTTTTGACTTTAAATAGGTTACAAACCACTACACCTACGGCAGTAATAACTTAAACACAAATTTAATATTACAAAACCACAAATCTTTAGTAAGGGCTGAATGAATAGACTTGTGCTAATGGATATCTCTGCATGTTATTTTGCTTTAAGGATGTGTAAATTGGGTAACTAGTAGATTTATAAACATAAATGGTAAGCTGGCAGCTAAATCTTGCAACTATAAGCAAAACGATTAAAAAAAGTAAGGGCTCAATATTCTTAAGATGAAGCCTCTTAAATTTTGATCGGGCGCTCATACAAGAATATTGGTCTCCCTTATCCATGTCCAAAGAACAAAGCGCCTGCTTATCCTTTGATAAGTGCTGTTAGTGGCCTCGTATATTTTGACTTGGGCCCTTTGGCCTTTGATCAAAGACACCATAGGCTATTTATGTTTTATCGTTATAATGTGGTTTCTTATCTTCAGGTTGAAAAATCATGTGTTGAAACATATCAGTAATCACAATTTCTTATACTTATAGCAAACCAACCAAAGTTTTGTACTAAATATAATTTAATCATTATAATAAAAATACAATCATCAACAACAACTCATAAATCTTTGAATGCGAATAAACTAAAAATAAGGGGCCCTTTGAAGCGGGTAAATTTAAAATCTATTTTCTACACCCTTGCATATTCGCTAGGACCACTACTGATGATAAGAATCGCTGAAGGTGTTGTGTTGCAAAAAATGAAAGTGCGGAGTCTTGTGGGGTTGTTCGCCCACACCGCATCCCATTGGTGATCCGCCCAGATCGCCGCATACATGTTGTTGTCAGATAAACTGATCAGTTGTTGTGCGGCGGGTACAAATGGGTGTCTCGATTTGAGGCGCCATGCATTTGTGCTCGATGGACGGGTAAGCGCTGAGTGGAGCAGGTGTCTAGGCTCCATGCCACGGCGTGCTAGAGGCAGTGTGGCTCCATTGCGACGAAGCTCAGCAGGTTGGATGCCTGCGAGGATGGGAAGGTTGTCCGCTGGTGTAAGACGCAGGCATCCACTCACAATTCGCAAGGTGCCACAATTCGCAAGACTCCAGGAGACGATGGTTGGCCTACTTACTCCGACAAAGTTAAAAAGATCCCCGCAAAACAAACGACGCATGGATTACGGATGTGAAGAAGGGTATCCAAATCAGTTCCTCTACAGTTCACAGACCACTCGTCGCAGTTGGTCAAAAAGCCTGAAATCCAGTGAAAAAATACCTTTCAACCAAAGCAATGAAAAAAAACGATATAAGAGGCCAAAAAGTACAAAGAGTGTACAGGGTCAGAGAAGGCAGCACGTTCGCAGATTATCCGAAGAGAAGATTCCTGATTACCATATAAATCAGTTTTTTGAGCTCCCGTAGAAAAAGATGTTTTGGGCATACGTTACTTACCACGGTATCGGAAACCTTCAGCCAATAGAAGGAGCGACACGCTCGCCACATGATATTGAAGTACTTCGAAGAAAAGTAGTTCCAGAGCTGGAAAAGACGTATCCTGATGTTTTCGGAGTCTTTCAGTAGTATTTTGCCCCCTGTCACACACATCGAAAATGGTAAAAATGTTCATACTGACTATTCTTGGCGCGCATCCCGTTCGTGATGCATCTCGCAGGCGAGTCCGCGTCAACCGACCGGCCTCAACACTATGTAAGAAATAATTTTGGTGTTTGCAAACAAGATACTGAAGTGCTTCAACGTCATTGGCATTTACCTTTGCCGAAAACAAACAAAGAATTTACATTAAATCTTGTCCTTTACGAGTAAGTTGCACTAGAATCAGCACACTCCCAAACATTAGTTCCAAACTGAAGCTGAAGATGCCGTGAAAACGTCGAAACCGATTTTCCTTTCTGTAACGTCTATGTGTGTGAGTATGTTGCTATGCCTACTTCTGGAAAAACGCAAAAATTGAGTTAAAAAATCAGCAACCAGGAACCACCACAAGTAACGGAAAGTAAAGAGCAGAAAGAGATTCAAGCTCTAAAAATAAATAGAGTTCCTTGGCAAAAAAATGGACATCGTTCATTTTTACACTTCTAAGAAGAGTCGTATGGATTATTGCGGTTTTATACTTAACTTAAAAAGTGCATCAGCATGATATCAGTCAATCGATTGACTGATTGATTTTTCATATGATTCAGCTAATAAGCGGAAATAATGCAAAGAGCAATCATGCAAAGAAGTAACCAATTCTCAGTAGAATTACAGTAAATGAAAACACAATGGCAAGAGACTGATCAATGTAAGCAAAGATTGTCACATATGATTGGTGAAAGACCATCTAGTCAACCAACCCCGTATAGCACAAATAATATTTAGTCTGAGTGAAAGTTTCGGTGTTTCTTTTCAAAATTACTACATGTTTTTCAAAAAAATATTCGTGCGGTGCCCAACCTTATGAATTTTGCGGTAAATGCTAGGCCATATCTTTACAGGGCCATCGAGGGTGGTGGCATTGCTTTGCCTGATGATGCAATACTTTTGACAAACGACGGGGTGAATTATTACTGGAGCATCGAGTGTCCGCAAGACTACTATTCACTCGGTGATATTGTGACTGCCAGCCCTGTCAAACCGAATGTCGATCGACTGGTTTGCGTGAATAAATTGTTTCTCGTTCGAGCAAACTACGGAAAAACAGTGTGGTAAGTAATGCGCTTTTGAACGTGCTGCTAACAATTTGCCTGAAAAGTGAGCCTTCTCGCAGGACCATAGCCTAACACTGGTGCTAAACGTAGATTTAGAAAGGTTAAATGCAAGCTTGAAGCAATCGAAAGTTTTGATGAATCCAGAAACTTTAGTTAAGTACAAATTTTCAAATTTATAAAACTAAAATTACTCTCATCAAGGAATCCTTAACAAAATGACTATGGATAAAAATTTGTAAGCTGTATAAATGATGCTAAACAAAACCTGGAAAGTAATTGATGAAATTATTTCCACAAAAACGGAAAAGCAAAGTAGTTACAGAAGCTTACAGTTCTGATTCCAGCAGTCAGAACCATTGTGAAGAACTAAATATCCACTTATCAAATATTGACAAAAATGCATCCACCAAAATTGTCCCTGTCCCTACATCTTTAACGACTCACTTTCTTGATGAGTCATTTCCGAATAGTGCTCATATCCACTTACTGCTGTCATAAAGTAAACCAAATAATTTCATCTCTGAAAAGCATAACAGTATTAAACTTTTATGAAATTCCAGCAACGCTTAACAATCTGCAAATATTTTATCTTCATTGTTATCTGAATTTTTAACAAATGTGAAATTCGCAGTCTTTGAAAAATTGCTCAAATTTAAACCCATCGGAATAATAAGCATTGCCAAATCTGCTAATGACTATAGACTAGACCAATATTCATTTTCCCACTCTCTCCAAAGTATTTGAA
>JGI24021J15306_10004137_pt1 | contig 16723 bp, 9 predicted proteins | sample Ectturendosymbi1_FD_15306 | JGI IMG/M metagenome (IMG submission 15306) | reverse complement strand
GCGAGCCATAGTTTGAGAAGCCCTGGTGTAGCGGATACTTCTGTATCAGGAAACTTAAATCTAAAACAAAAACTATCCACCATTTTAGCTGCAGCAGTAAAGGGCTGCTTTTTACAAAAAATAACGAGACCACTTACCTACTTATCGCTATACCAACTTAGGTTACTATATCTTTAAGACGGAGTCAATTTGGATGTTTTGCTCACTGGCAATGGAAAAGACTTTGTGGTCAACGCTTGATGCTTTTGTTTTACCCGGTCCTCTGGCCGGCAATCCTTTATGAAACTACCTGGTTGTAAAATACACGTGATGCTTGTAATTGCGATCAACGAATTTCGGTCCTCCCACGACCAATGCCACAATTGTTACCAAATAGTTGTATGTTGTTGTTTTTAAATCCAATTTAACATAGTATCCTACCACTATGATTAAATTCTTTGTAGTTCACTCTGTCGATTGTGAAGTCGGGTTCTAATGACGTCTGAACCGCCACGTAAAGAATAAAGCTTGTCAGCATGCGATTTTTATTGGTGTTTGCTCAAACCTTTAAAATCAATTTACTCTATAGAACAGGTGAGCGTTCAGGCAATCCGTTGCAAGGTCTACAGGTGATATTTGTGGTTGCGTGTACTGCAACGAGAAGCTTTATGTGAAGATGAGAGAAAGTTGCTGGTGTAGCATCGTAGCTCATGGAAGTAGTTTCATTCTTTTATCTTGCTGAATCACTGCGAAAATGTTATTGTTGGGGCTACCAAAAGTGAATAAAGTCAAAATTTTTCTGCCTTTTTTAAAGTTTATGAAAGACCGCAAACCACGTTTCACGCCCATACAATGAGGGAATCCTAAGTTGTTAGGTCAAAAAAAGACAAAATTGATCATTAGGTCAAAATTCATTCTTTAGTCAAAAGTTTCTTGCAGCACGGTTTTTTTCTCTTTATCGATATTTGATTGGAACTACAACAACAGATATTGATATGCGCTTGCACGTTTATTTGCAATTCTGTAATTATAATGGTTTTGTTGCGATTTCTGACGTAATAATGTTGCTTTGCCTACTACTGGAGATTGAATATTATGTAGGATAGGCATGGTAAAGCAAGAAACATGGTCTTATAGTACTTGGTTTGGGAAATGCTCAGTCCATTATATGCATAATAGTTTTTCAACTTTATGATATTCTCGGGTTTGACTCTACTGTAGTTATTAATGTACTTATCAATATATCATCCCCGAAGTTAAGAACCAATTTTTTTTATTTTGAAGCATACAGTACATGTATATGCTTTTGGGTCAACCTCAACACCTAAGGCTGAATTATTTTGCAGTTGCAAACGCAGAAAATTTATAGGTCAAACAAAGTCAAAATATGTAAATTATAAAGCCAAAATGTTACGTTTTTAGGTCAAAAAATTGGTTGCCCTAGTTGCTATGTGTCGTTTTCTAGTGAATAAGCTGTGGCACGGACAAGCACATGGCTTTGCTGTGTTTGTACAGTGTATAGCACAATGTTTGGAGACGTCTGATAACTCAAGTCGTGGAAAATTATTGGTAGTGATGATTCATTTGAACTTTCTACCAGGCGGTAACCGTGAGCGGTTCTTGAGCTTGTCGATCAACAGTACTTAGAGAGCAGGACGCTTTACGCTTTACTTTCAGACAACGTGCGAAAATACTGGTAACAGTCTAAAGTATTTTGCGGTGTTAACATTTGCCCAGAGGCGGATCTTAGAAGCACAAACAGTCAACTCGGTAGCTTAGCGAATTGTAGCAGTTTCGTGTTACTGTGATTCATACTAACGTTCCAAACAAGCTTTTTTTCTGAAATCAAAATCATGTGTGGAACGTGAGATACTGCGAAGGAAAATATATCTAATTTCTCGTCTTACTTCTAGGTCTTTGTTGATATTCAAAAATATTACTTTATGTGGTGGCTTGCACAGTTGTCTAGAATAAAAAATTTTTGCAAAAAAGTTTTCATCCATGGAATTATCTGTACCGATATTCAGGACTCACACACCAAAATCCTTTAACAAGAAAAGCCGAGTTGTTTCGTGTTGCAGTGAATTCCCAAATTTTGAAGACTTGGACTTGAAAAAGAAGTTTTAAAATGTGTTTGGACATTTACATAGCTGAAGTGAAAAACGAAGTGATTTTCAATCACTTTTTGAATGCTTTGATGAAAATCTGTACCTCCAACCAAAAATATGAGGTAAAGTTTGACAAGCACTGCAAGTTTCATGTGGACATACAAAATAATTTTTCATAGTTTAAAAAATAACAAAACTTGCGTTATCACGATATTGCATTGCTGCTCTCTGCCAACAGTTTGCTCTATAGAAAAATTGAATAATTCTGCCTCTGCTTACCGAGTTAGATGAATCATTTCACTTTGCCAAGTTTAGATGATATTATCTTCCTCAGAAAAACCTTCGGAGTCGAAGTGACTTCTTTGGGATGAAAGCTCGAAGCAAATGTTTTTTTGCAACAGACAATGACGAAAGTGATGGTGTTCACTTTATGGCACTTAAACGAGCGTTTGCTTTGCTATATCACTTAATGAGGACTCCAGAGTCTTCAAGTCTCTATTAGATCAAGTAAAATGATCAGGAAAAAATGTGGAAGCATTATGTAAAACGCTGATTTCTCTCGTTTTTTTGCAATAAATTGCACTGTATAGCATTAGCTCCTTGTTTCTTCGTCAGGGTTTGGTGTATAGAAAGTAAACGAGTCCGCATAATTGCATGCATCTGATAATTTCGTTAATTTGATAATTTGTTTTTATTTGTCAAACCTAAGCTTTGATTTGAAGACCACGGCCAATGAAACGGATTAGAGACCTAAGCCCGTGGACCCTCATCGTGGTCCTCTATGTAGTAACTCGAGTAATGATTGATCAAGAAGTGCATTCTCATTCCATAAGTTTACATTGATTATCCTTTTTCAGTATGTGTACTTCTGCGAAACGTAACTACACTAATGAACTAATGCATCAAGGACTTGGGCAACATTGCAATCTGAGATAGAGTGGAAAATTGTTGGAAACAGAGATCTGTGAAAAAGGAAAGTAATGATGATATAAATGCCTCTGCCTTATAGCGTGAAGCAGCGGAAACAAACGTGGCATTTATATTAGACATGGACAAGTTCATAGGGACACCAGCAAAATCCCCTCAATGAAATTTGCTGCAACGTTTCACGCACTTCCAAATTTCACAATGGTGCAACTATTGCTTTTCCTAGCTTATATTTATGCAAAGTATCAATATTGATAGGAGAATAAAATTTTACATTTTTTGTAGGATTACCCATGTCTCAAGCACGACACTTCAGCTCTGCTGCCTCTTTCTAAACAAATCGTTGGTACTCTCGTCGCGCCCCTTGCCGTCCAATGCAGTTGGACAAATCGTAACATTTGCTGTCACTTTGGAATACTTCATTCCATAAACTTTATCAGTACAAAGTAAAGTTGCTGAATGTGACTACAGGTTTTCAGCATGTTATATTATTTCTTAAAAGGATTTTCTAGGTTATTTTTTGAAGCGTTTATTTTTAGATGCAGATGATGTGGTAGCAGTATGAATCCCAGGCTTCGAGGTAAATATTGAAATTATCCCCAACTGTCGCATTCTTGCAATATCAATCTAAAATTACATTTTACTAAGGCCTCTAAAATTCTGGCTCTCGCAAACTAATCAATAGTCTTTATCCTATATCTTATGTAGATTACAATAGCAATATCTTCTTTAAAAAATTTAAAAAGTTTGAAAAATGACGCAGCATTTCTAGTCGCGACAAAAGGTTCTACTAAATTTTGCAGTAAAGATGCAATTGCTTTTTTCATGAATTTTACTGCAAAAAATAAGAGCTTACCTGTAGCACGTTTTGGTATGTTGCAGTTATCAGCAGTTTTGTAAGCAAAGAATAGCAACTGAACTAAACAGAAACGAAAATGGTTAACAGAAAAGATTTTTTTGTTACTTGGATGCGTCCATTTCTGGCCGAATTTTTCGGACAACTTCTTTTCGTTTTTTGTCACTGCTCAACTGTGAGAACAATTGGAACGGCCCCTGGAGGTGGAGCAGGAAACCCCTTGTTGCCGGCTATAAGCGATGGTTTCATCATTGCAGTTCTTGTCATGGTGATCGGACACGTCAGGTACAGCAGCATCTCGATTGTTTTTCTGGGTGAAGAAATTTGTGGAAACCGTGTACCGGTAGACATAAAATTATTTTTCTATCAATAATGGTCCCAGAGAAGACAACAAAACTGTTACTCTTCAGATTGTGTTGGCGTAAAAGTGGTATTATTAGGTATGCATTGTATTCATGTAAAAGTGGCATTATGTATGTATGCACATCAGTTTACTTGAAAAAAAAATATCATGGACCAGCTTGAACTTTAAAGCAAGGAAAAAATGCTTTTATTCAGCAACCATAAGTTTAATTTTTCGTACCACCATCAGGTCGATATTTCACATACGCTGCTAAAATATATTTATGGGTTCATATTGGAGGCGAATGAAACAAAAAATAAGAAATTTATTTTGAAAAAATGTGTTTCACACACAAAGTTTGAAGCAATTTATGATTCAAACGTGGAACGTACGTTTATATTACATATATACCGAGCGCACAACAGGATTTTTCGGAGACACTTTGAACATATAAAAGCTATGCAAGCTTTTTTGCAGCGGAGCTCACTGCAACTTTGCTGTAACAATTGCAATTTTCTTGGCTGGAAGGATCAAACTTATAATGGTTCCTGTTTATCTTCTGGCTCAAGTGCTCGGTTCGTTGGCTGGAGGCGGTCTCGCCTTGGTAAGAGCTACAATTATGCGGGCAATGATCCATGAAACTGTAGTGATTTTAATTCTACTTCAGAATCAAGCACTGTGAAGTTTGTTTGACATGAGTTATTTTATAATGCTGATTTTTGAGTGATATTGACTATATCAACATTGGCAATTCGCAAAGACCGAAAGCTTATTAGCTTTTCTGCAAAGTACTTCATTGAGATAGCAACTTAACTCGCCCACAAAATCGCTGATTTTCAAGAAGAAAAACTCTAAAATTTGGAAAAAACACGATCTACTGGATTCGCAAAATCTGTGCCTTGACTTTGCCTTACTGACGAGAGATTGTAAACCTAGCAATCTTAACAAGCGTTCGAGAGAATAGTCATAAAACCCGAGATTTAAGAGATGATTGTTTTGACAGCAATACCACCATCGGAAACAAAATACACAGCAGAATCTTTATGAATCGCCACAAAATAAAACTATTTTTATTTTCCTGTATACATTTTTCCACACCAAGAATTCAACGGATTTGTTTCATCCTTTCCCAGTGAAACTAACAGTATGAGCTAATTTCTTTGTTGATTTTTTAGTTATGCATCCCTTTTCCGTTAGTTCAAAAAGAGCATTTTAGAAAAAACAAAGCTTGCATCCACATTTTTCTGCTTGTCTGAGCATTTTGTACGTGAATGCAGCTTGTGGCGCCTTAGCTATCTAATTTGGATGTTGCTGGCAATCCAAGTAAACGTTTAACAAGCGAAAAAATATTTATTTAATTTGGATCACTGGAAAGTTTCGGGATCACTTGCAAAACGTTTTGCTACCCTCGTTGCGGGCGCCTTTGATGGCCCATTTGCGGGATGTAAAATTTTTGTTACATTTAAAAAGTCGTTGACAAAAATGTTTTCACAAGAATCAATTTATATTTCATTAGAAAGATTTTGGCTCAGTTCCAAGCTGTGAGATGAAAACCAAAATGTAGCGTTGCCGTAGCAACAAGCAGGAGTTAAAAATTTATGTTTCATGAATAAAAAAGGAACTCTTTAAGATTTTATTGAAAATAGCAACCTAATAGTTAACTAAACAAGTTACTCATTGAAAAGTGACACATTGTGGCAGGTTGCACATGGAAAAGGAACTGGGGCGTTTGCCCTAGGAGAAGAAGCCAGCATTGGTCAAGGCGTTCTCATGGAAGTTATGATGACAAGTGTGTTGGTTGTTAGTGTTTTAGTGGCTGCTGTAGAGTTAAGCTCTATCACTGCAGCTTTCACTGTCGGATTTTCTGTCGTGGTTGGCATCCTGGCTGGGTAAGTGGAATTTTGAGTGTTAGCTGGATTTACCGCTTTGCACATACCGCAGTTTTCATGAGTGTCCTTTCTGCTGTTTGCTTTATCTTTATCACTGTAGCTTGGATTACTTTGTAAGTAACTGTGTTGATGACACTGCGCAGATTACAATTTCAATTGAAACGTTTCCTCATTTAAGTTCATTGCGATTCCAAATTAAAAAATTCGGCCATGAACTTCAAGACTTGAGAAAACATAAACTAATAGGTGGGGGTGCCCAAAAGACAAAGTAGTTAACAGTTCTTTTTTGTTGTCCAAGAGTTTAAATTAAACAAAACTATTTAGTTTTTGTGCCAATAAACCCAAATCTGCATTACTCTATAATTGTTTCAATCGCAATTTAAAAGCGATATAGTGCTACGTCACGTCACACTGCTTAATTGTAAACAAACAAAAATGAGGTTCCTTTTAAACAACTTACAAATATCTTCACCGTAATGACAATACTTTTATACAACTGTACAGCATAAATGAGTCCAGGAGAATAAGGATTACACCTTAAGCGAAACGAATACGCTCTTAGATTTATGGGGAGTGGCGTGTGTCGCACCATGCAATGCGCTTTCATTTACATGGAGAAAAGAAGGGAATGTTTCAGGCAACTGAACTGAAGATTTCCAATAGTTTCACTCCCCATAATTTGGAACCCAGTAAGTCGCAAAAGTACCGGGTGCTCCCATAACTCATTTAGTGCATTCCGCCTTGATCACCCTGCACTGTTTTTTATTGAAATGTTGTGGATCCTGAGCACCCAGATTGGGTAAGCACTGACTCATAAATGAGGTGTTTCATGTTGTAATTTGAATTTATATTTCTCATCATACATGATACAATGGCTTGCTGAATGATTCAATAATTTTATGGTAATATGGAAATTAATTTGTGTTTGCTCATAGTTCAAATCAGGAAAGACAAATCATCCAGGCTGTTAAAAACAGGTAAATTGACCGGTGTATTTTGTGGCCACGTGAAAAGCAAACCTCCAAAACCAATGCTTATTGGGTGCATTTTAGGGGTTTGGGTGCCTAATGTACTCCAAACTAATACGTTTGTGGAAATAAATTGCACAGTTGTTTATACATTACTTTTTAGTAAAAAAGTCTGACCTTGACCTTGTGTAGAAATGAACCTGGTCTCCAAATTTTAGGAAGTTTACTGGCGAGGTAATGGATAAAGGTTTTTAAAATAAAAATAAAAACTGCTATTGGCAGATTTTTAGTTATTTTTGCGCTTATAAACGCCCCTGAGACGTCACATTTAGCCTCATTTTCCTCAAAACTTAGATTTTTGACTGACTTGGTCGATTCTACGGTAAGTAGGATAGCCTTTGCAATCCGACTTCGTTTTTTCTGTATTTCTGTCTGTATTACAGTAAACAGATTCATATTTTCAGATTCTCAGTGAGCGGAGGATGTATGAACCCTACACTTAGCCTTGGTCCAGCTGTTGTTTCCGGACAGTGGGATAACTACTGGATTTATTGGGTTGCACCCATTCTTGGATCTGCACTCACTGCATTGATTTTCAGGTAAGAGAAAGCCTCAGAAGTTTCAAGTGATGTGGAACATATCACAACTTTGTAGCATCATCATAGGGTGTGCGACGGTCAAGATACTGTAGTAGTTATCCAATGATCGAAGTGACGTGTTGTATTTTCAGGTTAGTTTTAAATAATTTTCGCCATTTCAAAAATTAGCATTTGAGACTAGCAGAAAATATCAGATAATATTAGGAAGTTTAGAAGAGTTTGAAGCAGTGGCGTACCAAGGGGTTCAGGGGGCCCAGTGCCCCGAGCGTCGCCTTCTTGGGGCGGCACTTTGTTGATTAAAAATTAATTTTTGAAAGGAGTTAAAAGCTGTGCTCTTCTTTATTATTTTCAAATCAATTTTGAAAGTTTTAAAAGTTCTAATTCTTTTAAGTTTTTGTCTTTAGGAAGGCTAGCCTAGAAAAAACAGTAAATGGGTATGTGGAGTGAGCAAATTGATGAAATGTTATCTCAAAAATCTGGGTCATATCTAATGTGCTGAAGTACCTCAGTGTTATTGTTGAAATCATGGCATTTGTGACACACTTACTGGGAGGCAATTCTTTTGTTATTTTGTTCCCCAGTCCCTACAACAGTTTCTCCAAGCAGGCCATTTCCCCGTTTCCAGTAAAAGTCCTTTAACGAACGAAAGAGATGACATTCGATCGCAGGCTAGCAAATATTACTGGTCCGTTAGTTCGAAGTTTATAATGCCCCTTCTTTCAAAAACTGATGACAAGGCCCTGGATGAAATCACGGTAACCAAAGCTATCTTAATCCTTTTTCTCCTATCGTTCGATTCTTAGCAACTCCCCAAAGGCACATCATTACATCACCTGACACCTAGGCATTGACGACGGACATTTCTTGACACATATTATGCCATCTTTTAATGTTCAGTGGGATATTTTCAAGAAGTGCTACAAGCTGTAGGCTAGTTCAGTGTGGTCCAACCACAGGCTCGCGGGACGCATGTGGCGCGCTACAGCGTTTCCAGTGGCCGCGGAAGCATTCAGGATTAATCTTCAAATCTGAAATATGTTGAAAAGCGTGTGAGGCTACATTTGTCTCACTGAATTGCATGCACTGGATAAAGTGCATTTGCACAAGAACGATGAATAATACCTTTTCGGTGTACCATTATTGTTTTTGTTTTATTTATTTATTTTACGATCACATTAGGAGGTAGGCCCTCCCCTAACCCTCCGCTGGAGTACCTTACTGAATACCCTCTGTGTTGTTACCCCGGCGTTCGTTGTTTTGAAGAGTACATCTGGTGCAAAAAACTCAGTACCGCCAAATAAATCTGTCTATCTATCCTCTAAACGCGGCCTTCTCAATGTGGCCCCATAGCCAAATTAATTGCACATCCCTGGAATTAGGTAATTTTAATTAGAACAAGCATAACACCTTTTAATAAAAGTGTACAATAGTAACACATAGGCTAACGCCTTTTTAGTTTTAAAACTTGTTAATCTGTTGTTTTACAGCCTAAATCATTTTGTTGGAAGTGATCCTGAAGTAGCCACGTTATTGTAAAATAGCTCGTAGTTCAAAAGTAGTTGAGCCACGCTGGCGAAGGCCCTGGGTGGGTTTATCAACATCAAATTTTGGCGATTGAAGTGAACAACTCTGCAAAGGTAACGTTGGCCAGTTTCAATAAAACTGCTCTTTTTCTATGTGATGAATGGTGTTGGAAAATGCTGTTCTTGAAGCGAGATGGTGCAGTTGGTGTGTTTACATGGGTAACTTATAGTTCAGATTGTAGGTTTGAACTGCAAGTAGAGTGAATCAGAGCCAGCCGATAGGCAATGTGGGTTTCGTAGAAGTCTCCTTTCTTCAACGGTACACGTAACATTTGCAGTCATAGAAAAGCCATTTCAACAAGCTTACAAAAGGTGTTGCTCTCATTTTGATGAATTTGAGGCATGAACCTTGTTCTGAAAACCTAACGCAAGGGCAAACGATGAGTTTAGGTATGATTGTGGTGAAGACTTTTATTAAAAGGGGCGTTAATTGAAAAAGTTGCTTAGCTTGGCAATGGCTGTACGCAATAAAGTTGTTCAGCCCAATTACCGTAGAACGTAATCACTGCTGAACATTTAAAGGTCCTATCCCGCCTGGCCTGTTTCGTAATACAGTTTTCCAAATAGACCTATGTTGGTAACGAACGATGGCAAGTAATAACATTATACACGTGTAAGTTCATCAAGCCTAACAGCTAGTCCACGTTTGCAGGTCACGATGAAGGTTGCAAGCCAGTGCTCAACTAGATCCGGTTTCAAACCTAATTCACCCACAGTATTTTATCACAATGGGTCCAGCACCTATAGAGAGCTCCACCCAAGTGCCGACAAAAACATCTGAGTCTTCTTATATCTTCTAAGAGAATTAAACCAGGGACGCCTGAGAGCGGGTGCGTGACTGGAAACTTCCCCCTGTCCTTACATAAAGGGGGCAACGGGGGCGTCGGTGCCTTTATATAAAAATATCATAGGTAATTTCATGGTTTACCAAGATCGATTTGAAACAAATTTATTGCTGCTCTACGGGCACCCAGAAATTTCAGACCGATTTTCTATAATTTCTGGTATTATTTTTTAGGTTAACGTCGTTGCTGAACAGAAACAAGCATAATTATTAACGATTCTCTTTTTATAAATGTATATTGCCCTCAACTTTGTCCCTGCCTACCCCTGCCATACCGCTGTTCCGGCGTTCCTGATTAAACTCACGTGAAGTAAACAATGAAACGTTTTACATCACTGACATCATGTTATCAAATTTATTATTATAGCCTGCTTTATGCAGTACATATACCTTTTTTAGTTAAAGATGGGGATATTACGCGAAATATTAACATACTGAAATGTTTAAATCTGCAAAGTAGGTCGCCGCCATCACATCCCTTAACTTTGTTGCTTGATCCATTGGAATGAGTAAACAATTAAAGTTAAGTGGTGTGTTTACCGGAGACTAAAAACCAACAGGGAAGTAAATTTGACGAAACATGCCGATTCTATGCATGCATTTGTAAAGAATGAAGAAAAACAGGAAATGTAATTATGAGAAAGGTGGCGACAAGCAGAAAAAGCAAGACTCATAATCGAAAATGAAAAACAAGACCCATTTCAGTTTGTGAGTGTTTGACTGTGATCTTCACGATGCCTATTCAGGGTTTTTTTTTAAGGAAAATTTTAGGTACCCAGTATGCAACTGTAAGGACCCGATTTCTCTGATTTTAGGGACCCGGCTTTCTCTTAATCTAGGGACCCGATGATCATTTTCCCTGATTCTAGGGACCCGAGTTTCAATTCTAGGGACCCGAATCAATCAGGTCCCTTAACACCTTAAAAAACTGCTTTATTAATCCCTATATCTTTAAATAAGCACGAAACGTGGTCTTTTCTCATTTTAAATTCTTCCAAGCAAATTTTAGGGGTGAAAAGGGCGGCAATTTTGTGGTCGGCCCCGGGCGGCACTTAGCCTCGCTGCGCCACTGGTTTGAAGAAAATTTTATTGAAGGTAAATTAACTGGATAACCAATAAAATATGGCTTTCAATCAGTGTCTTAGCGAGGCTAAGTGTTACCCGGGGCGGACCGTAAAAGCGCCGCCCTTTCCACATCTAAAATTTGCTTTGCAAGAATCTAAAATCATAAAAGATTATGCTTCGTGCTTAGTNAAGACNGAAGGGATGTTAAAACATCTTATGCATCAGAGCCAAACATTCACAAACTGAAATGGTCTTGTTTTGTAACTCATGTATGGATTTTGCTTTTTCTGCCTGTTTTCCACCTTTCTCATAATTTCCTCTTCCTATTTTCTGTCTTTTTCTTCCCTTGTGGCTTTCAGCCTGCGATAGGCCGCACTGCTTAACTTTAACTGTTTTGCTCATTCTAGACATAGAAGATCAAACAAAAAAACAAAGAAATGTATTATTATGCGGGGCCCAATTAAAGACGTAATCGCGGGATACCTACACTACAGATGTAAACATTTATGTATGTTGATGTTTCGTGTGCTGTCCCAATCTTTAACCAAAACAAAGTATATGCTATATAATAATAAACTTCATAATCTAATCTCAGTAGTGGAAAGAATGTATCATTGTTCACTTCACGTTTCAGCAGTTGTTTATATATCTAAGAATTTATAAAATGTTTCAGACGTTATTCATGTTGCCACTGGCTTGACCCTCTTCAGGTACGGGACCAGATTAGATAAGATTTGTCAAGTAGGTTTAAAACCGGCTCTGGTCGAGTGTCTTGCAGCCTTCATCCTGACCTGAAAACTTGGTCCAGGTGTTGGGTTGGCTTCTTTCAATTATGCGTGCATAGCGTTATTCCTTACCTTCGTCCATTAGCAACGGATGTCTACTTTGAAAAACTGTATTACAAAGCCTTGATGGGACATCCGCCTTCCTGATGCTCAAAAGTGATTACGTCTTACGTTCGACGGTATCGCTCTGAACGACGTTATTCAGTAAAGCCGTTGCCAAGTTGTGTAAAGGTTTTAGCTAAAGTCCCTTTTATTAAAAGCCTTCGCCGCCATGATAACTAAACATATGGTTTGCCCTTGCGTTAAGATTTTGACTAAGGTTTATTGCCTCTAATTTCGCAAAATGAGAGCAACACCTTCTCTACGCTTTTCTTGTTTAAATGATTTATGCAAATTTCCAAGTGTACTGTTGAGCAAAGAGTTAAACCTTCCACGAAGCCCACGTTGCCCACTGATTGGCACTGATACACTTTACTTGCAGTTCAAGCCTACAATCTGAGCTCTAAATTACCCACGCAAAGACCCGAACTTCGCTATCTCGTTTTAAGAACGTCATTTTCCGATGCCGGAACGTCATATAGAAAAAACATCAATTCTATTGAAACTGAGCAACTTTACTTTTGCAGAGTTCTTCACTTCACCCGCCAAAAGTGGATGTTGATAAGCCCACCTAATGACCATCTTATAGCTTGTGACACTTGTTTCTTGAAAATCTCCAAGAATCCCACTGGACATTAAACAGTAGCATGAGACGTGCCAAGAAATGCGTGTCGCCAATGCTGATAGGTGTCAGTTGATGTAACGATGTGGCGTTGGGGCGTTTTTGAGGATTGAACGATAGGAGAAAAAGGATCAAGATAGCTTTGAATATTTATCGTGATTTCAAGCAAGACCATTTCATTCAGATTTTGACTGGGAGACAAATTTAACGTAGGACAACCGAACTATCAATGTTTGCTAGCCTGCGGACGAATGTCACCTCTGTCGTGTTTAAAGGAGTTTTGACTGGGATGGGAAACGGACTTACTTGGGGGAGGGCAATTGAATGCAACTATGTGTGGTAAAAAAAGCCCTGATGTTAAGAAATTAACAGGGACACTTTCTCTCCCTGGATTTTACCCAGACTTTTGAGCAAACATCTGATCAATTTGCTCACTCCACATCCAAATTTGCAAGTATTTTACGCTACGCGTCTAGGGCTTCTAAGTACAAAAACTGAAAATTGTTGAAACTACTTTCAAAAAGAAATTTTTTATCAAAAATTTGTCACCACCCAGAAAGTGCCTACCGGACCTGGAGCTCCCAGAGAAAAAATAACTTTTTGCGGTGTTGCATTTACTTACATCAAAATGTTTTAAATTATTGCCGATTTCAAAAGAGGTGTGTGTTGTGGCAATTTCAAATTAAACTCAGAATTTGTATTCACTCTTATTTAGTCGACGCACTTTCCAACATATGTTGCTTTGATTCTATTGTTTGTGGTAAACAATTTTGCAATAATTACTGGTGTTCAGGAACGGTCCCTACAAAAGCAAAGTCATCTGACGTTAGAAAAGGGTAGCAGTCGTATATACTACGATGGATTAAACTTCATCAAGCAAATGCTTTATACTGCGGCAGTGCTGCTTGTCGCTTTCACGTCTTTTTGACATCTTCTGCGTTATCGAATACCTTGAAACCTTTGTTTGCCCAAGCGTACTCCTTAAATCGTCAATCAATAACTTCAAATTTTCCATACCTGGCACAATTGCGTCTTATAGAAGTCTAAAATTTAAAAACAAGTTTCTGAGTTTCAGCAATTTCTGTAAAAGCCTTTTTTTCAGTCACAATCCAGACATGAATTTTGGTCACAATTCAGGAAAATGCAACGAACACGTTGTCCGTAAATCAGTGTGGCGAATGTACTTTTGCATTAAAAAAGAAAAAATTTCCATCTTTTTGCGTTAAAAGTGTAACTTTCTTGTACCATGCTTCGCATGAAATCAAGAAGTACGTAAAGCAACGTTGCGACATTTTCTTAGGTGCGCAACTAGTCCGAAAACTGCTGGGGGCAGAATGATATGAGATGCCCAGAATCAACAAAGATTAGTGACAACCTCGCAAAACAACAAAATTTGCTGTACCATTTCTTGCATAATTTGGTTTGCTACCTCCAGTTGCGATATGGCATGGATCCATCCTACCTGTAAACGAGTTCTCAGAATGTTCAGTGCTTTTAAGTAACTACTGTGCAACGAGACCTATGCAAATAACTTGCAGCAATTACGTTTTGTTTTCGAAGGCTTGTTCTGGCTCAAGATGACTATCGCGTGGTATGCAAAGATGGAAGGAATCTTTATGAAGACAAAACCGAAAGAGAAAAGGAATCTGAATATGTCAACACAATCGCCTTTTCCGGTGAAAAATTGTAAAATCATCACCATGCCTTCCCTTCTTCAGAGTCCGAGTTAGCCTCACCATTGTTGCCACTGTCAGTCTAGCAAAAGCTTTGTAGAATTGACTGTAGCGCATCCGTTGAATGAAAAAATTAACGAACACCGATTCTCAAGTATTTCATAGTATGGCGTCTTCGTCTTCTTACGTATCTTACGTATAAGAGACAAGCTTGCTGCTGCTCATGTTCCTGCATTTGGTGTTGAATGATGTTAAATTTAGCCTTCCGCATAAAGCTGCATCAGAGTAATTCCAGCCTGCGCAACAAGACCGTTGTCCGCCTTGAGAACGCAGGTGGGCGCTGCACGTCAGCAGAAGGCACATTGTCAGGGATGGAACCACAGTATGGCTGCGGCATATCTCAATTTGGACAGAACAGCCATTGCAGTTGCTTTCTATTTTCGTTGACATTCGGCTGACGATTGTCAGGTACCGGGGCCCACCACGTGGAGGTTGTCAACACGAAATCCTCCGTGCATACCTCATGGATATCTATAAAATATTGTTGTAGCATATTGTAGGATTTCAGCGTCGCCAAGGGCGAAAAACGTTCACAATACGATTTTGTTGCTTGCAACATCACTTTTTTAGCTGTGTTGAATATTCGCTTTACAGGTTTTATCTTAAGTTCTCTGCAGTATTTCATGGTTGGATATTTAGCAATGTAATTTTCCTGCAAATGACGAGAGTAAACGCAAGAAAGTGGGCTAGTTGGCAAAAACTAGTTCCTAAATTTATCATTGAAACTGACTTGGATGTATTGTGAATGTCTGTTCTGTTACTTTTAACTCTGCAAAGTTTTTTTCATTGATTGCCAATTCCTTTTTGCTGTGTTTTTACGCAACAAAGGGAAGGAACATCATTACTGTAGTTTATGAAACGATATTTTTTTCAAAAACAATAATTTTTTATGATAGTAAACATCCACTAACACACGCATTTTAGTTTTATTGTTTGATGTTATTTTACTGTACACTTGCTGTATCACGTGTGAAATAATTTCAATAAATATTTAGCACTGCAACGTGCAGTTTCTGATTAAACCCACAGAAACAGAAAAATATTAATACTTTTTTGAAAGAAATTTAATGGTGTCAGGTGTTGCAGGGAGTTTGCTCCGATTTGTCTTGTTGTCGTGAAATAAATTTTGGAGAAACAATAGTTTCACCTAGTGGCTGATCCAGCACAGCAGTATCGGGCAATTGAACACGCAAGCTTCTGTGGCGTCCATTGGATATAGATGCGCTCCTTTGTGACACTTATAGAAACAGCAACAGGGACTAAAAACACTCTCTGAAGCAGTGGTTTTCAACCTGGGGTTGCGACCCTCAGGGGAGTCGCGAACCATCTTGGAGGGGTCGCGAGTAGATACACAGCTGTATTATATTTGCTTTATTCGATTGTTATCTGGGGATCACTGGGCTTTTAGTGGGTTGCTACATTGGGTCGCGGCACAAAAACGTTGAAAAGCACTGCTCAAAACATTGCTTCATGCCTCGTTGAACTACAGAATTTACGAGCTGTAAAGTCTGGTACTCCTCTGTTACAAAATAGTATTCTTTCGTAATTGCTCTTCCCTCATTTCTTGTGCTCGTGACAAGGGTCCAGCCACTCAGACAACATCAATGGCGATCCCTATATTTTAAGCGCTAGCACGATTCTCGATTTGCTGCGTGTCTGTGCAAAACTGGCTTGTTTTTGTCCTAAGTTAACTACTTTTATGCTTGATGGCAACCTTGAACAAAGGCAGAAGTGAAAATAGGAATGCAATATGAAAAACTCATAGCTGACTCCGGAAAAAGCCTCCAAATCATAGATCAAGTTTTAGCTGTGTTACATTACCTATATGCAGTCGGTGAGCCAACAGTTCGCACAGTTGTCTTTATCCCAGTTTGGCAACATACAGGTTTGTGGATGAGTTTGTCGAAACAAATTTTCCTGATTTAAAGTGATCAAACAGCACTGAACCACAATGCAACGTGCAAAATGTTAAAATAGCACTGACTAAAGAGCGTTTGGAGTGTGTACTTTGGTTGTTAATTCACAGGAAGCTTCTTCGGGAAACTGACAATCTATTGAGCAGAAATAGGCGCCGGAAGGATTTATTCCGTGGGGACTACAGTTGATTTTTCCTGGGAGCGGCCAAAAGGATTCTCCAAAAGGATTTCTCCAAGCCAACATTAATGAAATTTCATTTTACAAACTACGAATCGAAGAAAATAACATTTTTCTACTAAAAATGTAGTGTAAGAAAATATCAAACTTCAAAATCCAGTGGGGGCAATGTGTAAGTTTCCATTTTAATTTAAATCTTTCTACGGTATATTCATTGTTTCCCGTCTTG
>JGI24021J15306_10004133_pt1 | contig 16737 bp, 8 predicted proteins | sample Ectturendosymbi1_FD_15306 | JGI IMG/M metagenome (IMG submission 15306) | reverse complement strand
CCCCCCCATGAAAATTTTCTGCGTACGCCACTGACGTAGGGACTGCTAGAAATGATTTGCCCATAACTCATGATAGCTTCCACAAGAAATAAGATATAAAAGATGCTTGTGGTAAGGTTTAGGCACCGCCATTGTTGCGTCAACATCACATTGTGGTATGGCCCTCAAGTTACTTTGTTAGTCCTCCATTGGCCCACGGAGCAATTTGCGTTTGAGACCCCTGCTTTGGTGATTTACTTAACAATGCCTGTAAACAGTTGCATCAGGTGAAAGAAGTTTTTCAAAACTAATGAAAACATTCTTGCGATCAACAATTTCACAAGAGAGAGTAAACAATTTGGTACTGCTATCTATAGAAAATGGCGTTGTTAAAATCATTTTCTTGAAAATGTATTCGGAGACCTTGCGAATAAAAAGGCCTGAAAATTCTTTTTCTAAAAGCCTTGTATTTAAGCATTTTGTCTGTAATTGTTGTACTTGGCAGTTGTTAATTTTTTTAAATAATTGAAAAAGCCTTCGTAGTTTTTTAACACTGGATTATATCAAGCATTTATTTTTTATGGTTAATGACGAACATACTGCACAAAATAAAAATATATATTGGCTTTTACTTATGTATAGAGCGGGGGCCCCGCCATCAGTCTTCTAATTGGGCCACGCAATTCCTAGCACCGGCCCTGGATCGCTTTGGACTAGATCCCACACATTTGCAGCTCTTGTTGCTAAGTGACGTCAATAAGACTTGCTAGCAATGTTCCCTCTAAGGTAAGCAGCAAATGCGCAATACCACCAGACCATTTGCGCAGTGAAATGTCATTATCGCGCACTTGCAACACTCAAAATGTGATACTGTTTGTAGACCGCACCGCTTAAAACGCTTCACTGTGTGATGTGTATCTGCATGGTTGCGTGATTGCATGCGCACCAAAACAAAAATTTGCTCAGTTCAAAATTTTCTTAGAGGGAACACTGCTTGCTAGGTAAAATAAAGTCATAATTTGTGGTTTCGTTAACCCGTTTAGACCTTGGCAATGCTTCTGTGAAAATGAAGTACCCTGCGTTGAAATTTGCTGATAGCCTAGGGCCTAGGCTTGTAGGCTATATTATTAAAATCAGAGTTGGGGAGTCGCAATGAGTCGGATGTTTTTGGATTGAGTCGGATTCCTAAGAACACTAAGAGTCAGAGTCGGATTTTTTTATCCGACTCCAACTCCGGATGGCCTACTGAATCATTTTTTACATCGCACTCCTAAGTTAGGAATCCTAATTCGTGCCTGTTGAAATGGTGCAATTTCTTCAAAAAATTTTTGTCGAAACAGAGAATTCTTGCTGTGCACCACGATTTCCATTGATTGATAGTTGCTACAAAATTGTTGAGAGCCAAACTTCATTCGTGTTATGTTGAGGAGTCGGAGTGGAACATTTTACCTCCGACTGCGCAACCCTGGTTAAAATTATCGCAACATACCTGGCTATGGTGGCCACCGAAGAGCATTTTTTGTGACTGTTGTCGTAACAAGGGGAATTTTCTTTGTCGTGTAGAAAGGGTAAAATGTTTCGGGAACGTGTGCATTGCATCGTCAGCAACCTGACAAGGATTAGCAAAATGTTGACGTTGCGGCCCGTGGAAAAATTTCTGCGGAAGTCCATGGTGTTCCCGCACCTACAGAGGACCCCGCGCAAGCGTCGACAGAGTTAACGTTTGAAGCCTTTTATATATTCTAAGAGGATTAAACCGCTAGTGAAACGTGAAGTGAACAATGAAACATCCTTTGCATAACTGATATCATATTATCAGATGTATTATTATAGCCTGCTATATGCAGTACATGAACGCAATTTTGTTGCAAAATGTGAGGGCGACAGCTTGATGTGAAACCAATATATTACGAAACCTAAAGACAAAAATGTGGGGGGACATGGCATAATCCCCACAGTCTGAAAAAGTGGGGGGACGTGTCCCCCACCTAATTTCGCCCATGATGCAGTATATATACCTTTTTAGTTAAAGACGGGGATACTACACGAAATTTCAACATACATAAGTGTTTACATCTGCAAAGTAGGTATGCCGCCGTCACATCCCTTAATTTTTTCGTTTGTTCCCCTGGATTGATTAAACTATTAAAGAACCATGCGTTGGGCTTACCGGAGATTAAAAACCAACAGGGAAGAAAATTTGACGAATCATGTCGGGTTCGTATATGCATATGTAAAGAAAGCAAAATATATAAAAATTAATGATGAGAAGGGTGGCGACAAGCCGAAAAAGCAAGACCCATAATCGACAATGAAAAACAAGACCTATTTCAGTTTGTGGGTGTTTGATTGTGATTATCAAGATGCTTGATTAATCCTTATATCTTTAAATAAGCATGAAACATGAACTTCTTTCATTTTAGAATCTTGTAACCAAATTTGAGGGGTGGAAAGGGCGGCACTTTTATGGTCGACCCCGGGCGGCACTTATCCTCGCTACGCCACTGTGCCTATTTACCTGCTTATCATGGAGCTTCGTTTTGACGCGATGTTGTACTCTAACTTGGTTAACGAAAATTCAGATGCGGGCCATATAATATGTTCATACATTTGGCCCACGGGCAATAGGTTCCCCTCACTGTTTTTAAGCAATGTGCGAGAGCCCAACCTAAATGCATTTCTAACTGTCTGTGTGCCATTGCTTAAAATCTTAAAAGCACCTTTGTGTTGTTCGCAGATAATTTAAAGTCGAAGACTGGAAAAGTACCTTACTCTCTCTTGATTCATGAAGTAAAAATTCTTGGGGAAGATTTGAAAGTGTCAAAACACAGTAAATCAACTGGGTTATTACTTGTGGTAAATGCCGAGGAATTTGTGGTGTCAGTCAACAAAAGCTGCAGTGTACAGCTTTCGTAGCTTTAGGCTAGACCAGTGGTTCTCAAACGGGTGCCACTTGGCTCACTAAGTGAGGAATTTGTAATTCCTGGGAGGAAATTTGTTCCAGGGAGGAACAGGGAAGGAAAAACTGTGGATGGAAAAATCTTTTTTTTTATTGAAAAAAAACTTTTTTAAAAGTTTTTATTAGTTGTTTATACAACACGTGAAAACTGCACGAGGTTGGTTTAGATGGGAATGTCTACAGTACGTGAGAACAAGCAGCTTTAACTGCAGTGACTGACGTCATAAGAGTCTGTTTGGTTCATGATCGTCTGTTGTATCTTAACAGTGGGTAGTGTGAAATTTTTGCAATTATCTTGTTTGTGATTTTCATTGGGGAGGAATTGACAGTGTTTGGATTTGTAAGGGAGGAATATGAAAAAACTTTGAGAACCACTGGGCTAGACTTTATAAATTTGAACTTAACTGGTAATTGTGGTTTTCTCAGCTGTAGATGCTTTTTACCTGTCAGCTCTGATCGTGCCACTTCCGAGCTTTCTGCCGGTTTATCGATTGCTCCTACCACTTCTTGTCATGTATTGTTACTTTTTGACCGGAAAATGCCATCATCTTATCCCAATAAAATTGTTTGAACTTCGGTGATACTGCATCACCGTTTAAAACTGCCATTTGAATGCACTCCCCCAAAACATTATTTGAAGCTGAAAAGCAACTGTTTCGTTCGGAGATAGCACGAAGTCCAGGATTCAAAGTATATCTCATACACTTAGCTGATCCATGAAGTTAAATTCAGCTTTAACAGGCTCTGTGAAACAGCTACTGTGCTTGGCTGCTGAAATCACAGTAACAATAACCTTGTTGCGTTGCTGACATGCAGGAGGCCTGAATATATTCACTGGTGTTTTAAAGCTCTTTACTAGGAACATTTGCCAGTAAGTTTCAAACTGACTCAGGAGTTTAAAAAACATATGAAGAAAATCAAAGACCCGGACGTCATAACTTCCTTTAATGTTATTTTAAAAATTAAAGGAACACATAGCTACCTCTGCGGTCCAGGGCCTCAAATGATCAATGCGCATTGATTAAGTGACGCCAGGTTATTTTACAAAAAAGCTGGTAAATCTTAAAAAACAAGCCCAAAATAGGCAATTTACCCGAAAAACAAGCCCAAAATACCTTTTACTGTACAAGAAAATTGAAAAAAGCAAAAAACAAAGCAAGTAAATTCAAAACAGAAAAAGCGGGCAAATCTGAAAAAACAAGCTCAAACAGAGTAAATTTACACAAAAACACACCCAATTCGCGTTTTGCAGTAAGAAGCATCGAAAGTTCCATAAAATTTGGAAAACAAGCAATCCGCAAAACAGAAACTTGCATAAAACAAGCCCGAAAACAAGCCAAGTACAAGTAAAATAAGCCCCAAAACAAGAAACCCACAAGTTTTCAAAAAAGCCCGCAAGTACAGAAAAAATAAGCCCAAATTCGCGGAAAAACCGCCAGGTTGGCAACACTGATTTGAACTCGTCAGTACTTAAAAAACTTTTTACTCACAATTCAACTGTGACGACACAAGTGTGTATGCTTGGCGCTCTTGGCTTGTTTGAAGTTCATGTATTTTGTTTTGACAGCGATGAGGTGGGTTATCTTACAAAAGGAGTTTTGACCAGGTGCTAATGGAAATGGATACCCACATATCAGGGATAAGCACTTGTGAAAAAACATCAAAGACCTGCCTGACTTATATCAACGGCTTGGGAACTTTAAGTGGATTCACCTTGCTTGTAGGAGGCGTCCTTGTTAAAGCAAACCTTGAAGCCTATACAAGACTTTTTGAAATAGGTAAATTATGAAAGCTTTTGATATGGTCGAACTGTTTCAAGGAAGTTTGTTTCAGGTTTCAGTATGGAGTAGTCGGATCATCTATGTAAGCTAGATGCTGCGGTAACTTTGGTGCTTTAACTTCATAGAACTGCAAATAAGCTGAACGTTAATATGTTGCATGTATTGTTGCTTACCGTATGAGGAAGCCTACTGTATAATAGATTTTAGGATCTACGGGAGTCAAACATGCACAGCGTAGATTCTATGCGTAGCCATTCAGTTATACGTATACCAGCCTATCTGTTGCAACATTGTTTCCAAATTGAAGTACGTTATTTGAGAAACTTTTGTCGTTTGGGAAAATACAGGGTGGGGTAATTTAAAACTAACCTAGCTTGTACCAGCAACATGTTCATACATCAACAGGTACCTATAATGAAAATGGTCAGTGGAGAAAAGTTGCACATGTTTTAGGTACTTTATAGAAAAGCGCTCTGGTTCGAGTCTAACTTTTTTGTAAGATTTTCGGGAAATGCTCTTCTGCGCGCCAAGCAGTACGCAACCAGCTGACATTTTCTGGAGAGGGGGGAAAAAGATTGAAACTTATTGTTTTACCTAACAACTAAGAAAATTTCGGGGAGGGCATTGCCCGGTTGCCTCCCCTGGTTGTGGGCCTGGCGCCAAGCAAGCAAAACCGTAAAGTGTCGTATAGTGCCTCGGCAATCTATATATAACGAAACATTTGCGTTTCCTACAGTTTTTCGTGTGTTTAATTTAGAAGTGCGTTTGATGTAACCGCAAAGTGTCGTATAGTGTTTAACTTCATAGAACTGCAAATAAGCTGTACGTTAATATGTTGCACGGGTTGTTGCCTACCGTATGAGGAAGCCGACTGTATAATAGATTTAGGATCTGCGGTAGTCAAACATGCACAGCGTAGATTCTATGCGTAGACATTCAGTTATACGTATATCGAATATGAAATCAAAACCTTTGCTGCTGTTTAAAAAAAATACGCCAATCATTTAATTAGCCACTACACAAACAGATGATGCCTGTAATCTATGGATGGATAGTGTAGTAATGTTATCTAGCAACATTTGCTTGAAACGTATCTTGAATGTGTAGCGTATCCATTATATCAACGTTCTTGTTTAAGTTCACTTTATGCTCTGGTTGGTCTTGCTCATCTTTTGGGTTATACAAGTATGATTGAGTAAGGTTAAAGCAATCTTCTGTTTTCGCTTCTGCTGGTCAGCGCAGGGCTAGTGAGCGCGTTCGTTTAGGGTCTTTGACAACAAGTGATTGGGTGGTGGCAGACGGGATGACCAAAGTGTCTTTTTGCCGCCTTCCGGCCTTACTGTGTCTGTATTGACAAGTGTACTTGTGTTAAGGCCAAAAATTAAAATTGTTGTTGTTGTACAGTCATTTAGTGACGCAGAAAAACCGCACAAACGTTTTCCCGTCCATAGATTTGGTGTTAATTAGCGTAGATGTATTGCATCACTCCCACACGCAACGCAGTAGACTTAACCTACTTCAACACACATGACACAGATGCATTAAAAAACACGAAGATAGATACGTGGCGGTAATGGAAAAGCATATGCTTGTGGCGCTAACACGATTACATTGACGAAACACAACAGGAAAGATGTGCGACACAAATAAAGAGCACACGCATAGATGACCTCAGCACGGTTGCTATGTTCAGCAACCTTGCATAGTGCTCCGGTGAGATCCAAGTGGACCATCGGTTCTTAACCAGGGGCGTCATAAATTTCCAGGCGGCGCAAGCCCTTACGTGCTTCACAACGTGGAAAGTGTTTGAAGGGGGAAATTGTTCCGTACAATTTGAATATTCAAAGTCAGTCAGGGGGGCTTGAAACAAACTGAATGGAGGCGTTGTAGAGAAAAGGTTAAGAACCACTGAAGTAGACCAATTACTAAAATGCATGGGGGAGTGGATGATTGCAAAGGATTAGGGGTCATTTGGGTTGCAGACCTCCCCAGGGAAAGCTACTTATAGTGTAAAGGGAACAGTTCATTGAAATAAGTAAAAGTCTGTTGTCCTGAGTAGAAAGTTTAATATGCGCAATGCGTATATATGATTAATGCAACCAAAATGCGTCTTCACAGATGTCTTCATGATCGTGTATGTCTTCAGGCGTGATGCTAGGAACAAAAAATTATTGAAGTCAGAAACAAGATGAAGCTTCGTTTACACTAGCAAGGCGTTATAAGTTCTAAATAACGAAACCTTTTGCCCGCAGAAAGCCATAAAAATAACAAAACCAGATGTTTTATTGTAAAGCACTCTATTCGTCTCTTTCGACTTTCGAGCCGTCTTTAAAACTCGTTTGAATGATGAACATGTACTCGTATTTTTGTTCGTTGACAGGTTACTGACGTCATGCAATTCCTCAAAATCGCTGTGGCATAAATGGCGTCAGAAGTGGAATTTTTGCACAAATTGTGGTTATTTTATGCTGAATTTTTAAAGTGCAGTAGAATTCGTCTAATTCGTCATCAGTTAATTCGTCAATTCCCTACTTTTTCGTCGGTCCCGGAAGAATTCCTATCTTTTGTGATTTCTGTTCATCTAATTCGTCACTTTGCTTAGTTCGTCACCTCTTTCTATCCCTTAGAAGCGTTTTGTTCGTCTAATTCGTCATTTGCAGTTTCGCTTTTGATGTCCAAGCAGCTAGTACGTGTGGGAATTCAAACAAATTAAGGATCTTTATCTGAGAATTGTTGCACCTCGTAATTTGTTTATCGAATTTATACACGAGGTGCGAAGCGCGACCCGACTCCCCATTGAGAGAACACGGAAAGTCTTTAAAGTAAATTAAGGATTTAAAAGGTGCTAGAGTAAATGGAGGAGTGCAGATAGAGTAGAGGAATTAATTGTTGTATTCAAACGTCATAAACTTGTATTTTGCTGCAAATGAAATCACTATGCATACGAGTTACTATGATAAAGTATACGAGCTTCTATGATAGAGTATTCACCTATTTGCATAATTCGTCACTTCGCCTAAATCGCCCTTTGTTCTAATCCCCTTGAGGTGACGAATTAGGCAAATTCTACTGGTATTTTTTCCATTTTTTGAACCTTGAGCTGTAGCAAAAGTTCGCAGAAATCTCAGATTGGAAGGAGTTTTTTCTGACAGTTTGTGTAACTGCGTTTCTCAAACTGGTTATCAGGACGTCACTCTTTCGTAAAAGTGATGTTGTATTAAAGTAACAGCAGTTTTGTTTAATCCAGTATGCCTGCGATTTTGAACTTCAGGCATTGTAAACCGCGGCTCCACCAACAACTTCTGTATGTTCTGCTGCACGATGCTCCTTACAATATATAATATATAATGATTTATCATCCACCGTCGATTTATCAAGACAAAAGTTCTTTTTGTCATGAGTCATGACTTTTTGGCATCAACTGCATATTCTAGTTTAATTTTTCGGAAAATGTACCAGTGTGTTGTACTGTGCATCACATAAAACGTGCTACTTGATAACGCTTCCATTTCAGGATCTTTAAAACCAATTCTTGACGCATCATTTGCTGCTCCAACACTATTTATAATTCTGGGCTGTTTATTCATCGGAATATCGTTGTGTGGTTACTGTGGCGCTACAAGGGAGAAGGTCTTCCTCTTGAAGGTGTGTTCTTTTCTTCCACTAATCTGAGCTTATTTTAAATCGGAGCGACAAAGCTGAACTGTTCTTTAAATTTTTCTACATTTTACGCGCAATCAAGTCGTTGTGTTCGATTATACTCTCAGGTTTCTTCGATTTTTTATATTTCTGCTCTTGTTACTGACTTGTCTTATAGCAAACAAACACTTTAAGGTGTCTTCGGCTTCTCGTTTGACCAGAGCGAAGCTGCTTGGAAACAGTCATAAAGCTACAAGCATAACATCGCACATGGCTGTTGAAGTAACCCGCCTACCACAAGTTTCGTATCAAACGTTAAATCTTATTTCGAATTGTTTTCATGCTACATGTAAATCTTAAGAAAAAAGTTTTTTGAACTGTTAAATGTCGGTTACAACGAGCAAAGCAAAAATGTATTCGGTCAGAAACAAGCGGAATCTCACCACGTTTCAAATATCTTTTCGTGACGTCTTGGATATATATGCTCCACTGTAACACACTTGCATTCGAAAATATTTCCTACACTTGGAATATCTTATTCAAAGAAAAAAACTTGTTAGCAAGCCCGGGAGGTGTTTATAGTTTAATTTTACTAAATATTTTTTGCCCACCACCACCACGCAAAAAGCGATTTACAAAACTGTGAAACGTTGCTATTTTACAGATCTACATGATCTTCGTTCTGATCATATTTGTTCTCGTGTTAATCTCTTCAATCCTAATTTTTGCTTTTAAACCGCTGGTGAAAGAAACTGCAGGAAGTACTTTGAAGCGTGAGTGGTTGTTGTTGTTTTGCCTCCAGACATTCTCTTTCTACAACTAAATATAATTATTTCCATTTATGAAGCAGTTGCATTTGGTGATTTCTTTTTCTGCGTTCGGGTGGTATTTCACGCTTTGGTCGGTGACCTTGAAGGACGATCATTTTTTGCCCGGACGTCTTCTCTCGCAAAAATGTTAAAACCATTGCATGCAAACCTTACGAAGGCCGAAAGCGTTGCTGCTTATCGTGCGAAAGTTCTGGAAGCACTGAGTTTGAATTTGAAACGAGAAAACCAGAACTGCAGAATTTCTTCTCCACACTCAACACGGCATTGAGCAGCTTCCCGGCTTGTGCTTGTTCTTATTTGTGCGTGCGCCGTGCGTTAATTCTTGGCGACTCGCACTGAACGACACCTAAACCTCCTGCGCACTCTATCTTTGAGGCTTTTGCAAGCACGTCTGGGAGCCACGGCAAAAATCGTATGATGATGACATAGTTCCCAAACTTCTAAATTAAAATTCCTAAATCTTCTAAGGCTCGGACCCACATCCAACCAAGGTTATATTTATTTCCGCAAAGATGTTTCTATGAATATATGTTTCCCAGTTTAAGGTTTAACCCACATTGGATCGGCTCGTGAATAGTTATGAACGTGTGTCCGGTGCCCTGTTAAAATCGTATGGGTTGAATGAAGGCTGATTGTTTTGCAACTGTTCTATGGTCGCATATAAATAAAAATCATCGTCAAATTGGCTTCACAGTTTTTCGTTGCGTCAACGTTTTGAGTAGCACCATCTTTACAATCTTCCAAAACACTTTTTCCAATGCAGCTTCCAATCAGCACATATGTGCGCGAGATTCTTAATTGCTAAGCACACTTTAGCTTTGGGATCTGCGGTTCTTTCTGCTTGAGGGACAGTTTCGTGGACATAGAAGGAATCAAATCACCTGCACATCTTGATGAACACATTGTCAGTTGGTTTAGTGCTTTGCGACAGTCACTTGTTCTTGGTCTTGATAAGGGGCTTACCCGACCTCGTTCGTAATCACTTTTACCATCACAAGCCAATCAGGAGGAAACACGATCTCTTCACTAGCGCAGTTCTGGACTTGCCGTTGGGCTGTTGTGCAAAATTGGCCTTTTTTTGTTACAAGTTCATTTTTTCAATGCTTGGTGGCAGCTTTGAAGGGAGAAGCAGTAACGAAGATTGGAAGGCAATAAATATGGAAAACTTGGAACTGGCGTAAGATTTTAGAAGCCTGCAAAGCGAGAAACCAGTTTCAGGTCTGCTGTCAGTGCAGTCCGTGAGCCCGCTCCGGAGTAGCCTATGTCTGCATCTTAGTTTTGCAACACCAAAGTGGATGAGTTTCTTGTGGGAACTGATGATTCCGATNGAACCATATTGCAGCGTGTGAAAAGCTATAGCAACATTTGTACGTTAGCAGGGGCGTAACGAAGTTAGATGGGACCAGAGCAAGAAGCAAGTTTGCCACCCCATGTTCGAACCTGAGGTCTGTCGAAAGCAAATGTACTGTATTGAAGAAAGTACTTGTGGCATTGTTGGGACTTATCGGCGTCCTCTGCAGTCATCCGGCGCCCCCCCGCAGTGATTCGGCGTCCGGAGAATTATGCTCCCCTTGCCCCCCCTGGTTACGCTTGTACGTTCGCAAACAACTTGCCGGTTTCTGACAAAAATGCATTGAGCGTGCCTATTTTTTTCGGCCATGGACCGAATTTTTTTCAATGACCGAAAAAAAATTAAGTCAATTATTCGGTCATAATGTCCTGAAAAGTAGTCTAGTGAATACTATTTCGACGAGTTTTAATACTATTACGGGACAAATGACCGAAATGTCTTAGCGATAAAAAACAGGATGGTGCTCCAGTAACTCAAGGAATTATGAACTAACGAAGCAATTCTGCAACACCTCACTCCTTCAACGGCTACAGCGCAGCGTAGCATTGAATCACTACGTGGCAGCACAACGCGCCTCAACAAACCATGCTACTCACTATTCAGCAGTCAGGTCTAACGCAGAAACTTCGTCAAAATACCAACTATCTACAGCTTGGTAGCATGGTTAATTGGCTGTACGTGGTCATGACAATTTTTGCGCAACAGTTCAATGTTTGCATTTCAAAATTTGAGAGGAGTACGGCGCCTATCGCACCTCCTGGTTACACACCTGGCAACAGTGACTGACGGCCATATGGTTTTGTCTTGATCCTTTTGTTGCAAGTGCAAATTCGTAGACAGCTCACCCCGGCCACGAAAAGACAAATTTGGCATGGTTAGCGAAATCTGCAACCGACAGTTATATAGGGTTTTCAGCAGGCCCAGTGCGTATCTATCATGCGATTATGAGATCGTTTTTCACGATAGCCAGCAGAGCTACCTAAAACGGGAGTAGTGTTATAGCGAATCTCTTTCATTTACATTTTGTTTTTGAATTACCGCTTCAGCAATAAATATGCTTTCCATGTGCATGAAACTGCACAAGCTTGGTCTGGAAATGTGATCATGCTGCTATTTAATCGGCTCCTACCTTGGAAATTGAGTTGTCACTTCCTAGTGTAAGAAGAACCATTCTACTTCATAGCAGTTCGGAATATATTTCAGACATGGTTTCTTCCGATGTGCGGATACTCAAAACAACGTCAAACACTGACGCGCGGCACGCCTTAATTAGGGCAATGGTCCTCAACCCCCAGGGCCGTGGAATTACAAAATGTATGCTGCTGGTGACACCACTCGCTTTCTGGGCATGTGATAATGGCCATAGATTCTTCCCATAGAAACACTGTTGCGAAAGTACTCTCGGGCCGCGGTACAATTGTCAAACATTGACCGGTTTGCGGTTGCACAAGGGTTGGGGAACACTGCCTTAGTGTATAATCTTTCAACCACTTATTGTAGATATAAACGATTGTTTGGGCCACCCATAGCGTTCTCAGTTATGTGTAGCTTGTGAAAAGTAGGACCTGCTTGCTTCAAACATTTGTGAATGAATCACAAAAGGCGATTTTAAACTGTGGTGTTTCCTTGAAAGATCACATAGTTCGACCAACAAACATGGTCATTTTCTTGGCCTAGAAAAGGTAACTACTTTTGCGTGGTACCCAACGATTGTCACAGAGAAGCTGGGGTATTTAAACAAGTGAGGACTTTTTGGCACCCCCTTATTTGACTGCTCCCCCAAACCCCTGGTCTGGATCATCCACTTATTTCAATAGAACTCAGTGGAAATAACTGATATGTCTTTGCGACAATCATATACTACCATCGCGGTAGTCTATACTGCATGTGCAGTTGAGTTTCAAAGCAAAAACGTTGAGACACTGTACAGCATTAACGCAGACAGAACTCTATGGTCTGTCAGAATAATATAGGTACTGTATTCCCATATCCTGTTGGCGACAAACTCAATGTACAGGTTGCAGAAAAGACTAATATTATTGTAGTCCGCGTAAAACTTTCTCGATTTTTTAAAATTTTCTTTAAAGATGTGTTGTTTGTGTGCATTGCTCCCCAGGATCCGCCACTGATTGAAATGCTGTTCACACAGGTTTATTACGCTCTTACGAAAGCTCCAAGGAAATTGTTGACCTAGTCCAAACGAAGCTTTCCTGTTGTGGGATGTATTCTTACCTTGACTGGAACAACAACAAGGCATGGCTCTCAATCGCGAACGTCACCGCTGAAAAGAAGTGATTGTTTTCAGTATTTACCTTGTTACTAACCTGTATACGGTGCTAGCGTCTGATAGGGGTGGTAATCTGCGTTGCCTGCGCCTAGTGTATAAAATACTTTAAAATCTGTAAATCATCTGGTTTGTACTAATTATGCAAATCAAAATTTAGAATATGCTTTTTCTGCGAACTTTCGGCACATTATTTCTGTTCCGATTTGCAAACTCAACAAGTTTTGCAGAATCGAATGTGTTTCTTAACTTGCAACAGCATAACAGACAAAATATCGATTTGTGGAGTTAGCAGGTGCTGTTTAAACGAGGAGAGAATAAGTCGCTGCGAAGCCTTTAATATAAAACGCCGTTGAAATCAACTTACATTTTAAGGAGTGAGCATTTGTACAACATCGTGTGGCTTATGAAACAGTAAAATATTTCACAAAATGTTCCGATTTTTTATAAGTAGGCGTGATCTCGTCCTAAACCAGTCAGATGTGTGGTTGATTCGTATTGTGGTTATCATTTAGGAAAATCTATTTAATGAGGATTTGCGCACTCCAGCGGGGCACCTTTCTAAAGGGTGTCAACGTTCCTTCGCTAATTCAATGTGGCACAAAATTATTGACGTGTGGTTGTCATTTTCTTTTGACTTTTTTTGCAGAAAATTTGATTTCGACTAGTATGTCACGCCCTTTTCTTCCAAATAGTTTCTTCCTCCACTGTGTTTGATTGTTTTCCAAATTGCTTTTTTTCGACTGCGCATAAGGCCGCAATTGCTATTTAAAATTCTGTTAGTTCTGCTCTTTCGCACAACCTGATCGTTTGAAACACCATCGTACCGATGTTCCGTGGCTTGGCAGATATTATGTTTTTCTCCGAAAATTGAAAACAAATCAAAGCATCGTTTATTTATTCAGGCAGTAACAAATGATAAATTTTCTTGCTTGTTCGCTAATGTTAACTGTCTGGCTTTCATGGCTCGTTACAGGTCGTTCTCTCTTGGACCTCATCCTGTTCCGGACAGTTGTTGCCTGATTCGTGCCACGCAAGGCTGTGGCTTAACACGTGATGCAAGGGTCAACACAAACGGATGCGCAAATATGGTCAAGAACGTGATCTCCAGCTACGGGGATGTTGTTGGAATAACAGGAGTCCTTGTCGCGACACTCCTCATGTTCTGCGTCGTATTTTCAAACTGCATCGTAAAGTTTGCTGAGCGAAAGGAAATCGTCGCGCACATCATCGCGAACAGTCACTCATCAAAGCAAGTTTAAAAACGTTGCCAACATGTTTCTCCTCCATGTCGGTTGTAACTTATTTCATGCATTCCGTCCAGGGGCGGATGCAGGGTGGGGGGCGATTGTCCCCCCTAAAAATAGGAAAGTAACTTTATTCACCATAATTTTGTACAATTCGGAAAACAACATTCGCGATATAAGGTCATTTTGCCGTCCATTGTTTTGTCACAGCAGTTTTATGAAGTATACTTCATCTCTCTTACAGTAGCGGACCGGTAGTGAGACTTTACTACCGAGTATTATTGAAATCGCCCCCCCCCCTAACATTGCTGGTTGCATCTGCCCCTGGTCCCGTCAGCGCTGAATGGTAAACCTGAAGCAATTTTTCAATCCTTTTGAAATTACATCAACAATTCGAGCGGGTATAAAATCGTCTGTGCTTCGTGCACGTTTCTTCGTGACAGTCCCAAAAATACTCTCTGTCCTGTTTGCTTTGCTATGAATGTCACAATCTTTGAAACGTTTGAGTTAACAGTAACATCAGTGACGTATTAAGGTAGCGCGGGGCCTGTAGCATTTCTAGAGAGCGGGCCCTAAATTAAAAAAACACCTCAACATCTGCTAAATCACAAAGTGTGGGCGAGGCATCCGTGCTACTAGCTATACTCTCTTTATGCTCTCTCCCGTTCGCATCGTGACATGACAGTCGGAGTGTATCGCGTTGACCGCCAGTGTTGCCAGATGGTTGTGACCTAAGTCTGCTCAATGGCGTCACAAGAAACTGTTAGATTCCACTCACAGTCTTGTCACAAATTTTCAGTTAAAATCTGCTAAAAACAGTGAAATTCTGTTGGAAGTCTGGTGTATTAAGACGATTAAAAGATACCTATAAAGTTATACAGTGTATTAAATTTTCCTCTTGCACTCGCTGTCCATGAGAATGGGCTGAAAATGCCGGTCTTGGCCATCGCACTTTTCAGGGTCTAGGACATTTCGGCGATGCTGTTTCGGCGACGGGATATTTCGGCGATGGTGGTCGGAAACGTTTTATACGAACAAAGTGTGTTTTTGAAATACAGTAGAATTGCCCTACGACGTCACTTCAAAGGACCGACCAAAAGCGTCGCTATGGGCGAAGTAACGATATGGTCGAAGTCTTCATATCCGAAGTCTAATGCACGAAAAAGATAGGGATTCTGCCAGGACCGAAGAAAAAGCGTCGTTAGAGGCGAAATCGTTACAGACGAATTATACTGTAGCCTACTTCAAACGTTAGATTACAAAGGATGTTTGTTTGCCCTAAAGCTAAACCCTAACATTAAACACAAATTTTTTTGAAGAAATACACAAAAAGTGCTCCCATCAAAAGTATCATGTCTTACAACCGATTTATCGCCGTCGCCGAATTGTCCCATTCCGCACTTTTCCGCCCACAATTTTCTTTCATTCAACATGTTGAGCAACTTAACTGCAGCTTGCCTCGTTTTTTGTATGACGCAAAGTTATTGACGATCTCTTTCAAATGGTTGCATGTTTTTATACAGTAGAACAATGCTCAGCGATAAACAATCTGAGCATAGCTTCAGCCGTATCTGTACAACTTTCCGTGTGTGGTCTTTTTAACTTAATACTTTGTGTTGCACTAGGGAGCATGCAAAAAGTTCTTTAGTCTTATCTGAGTGCTTTTGCTACCAGTTATGCCTTTTAAGCTCACAATGTTTCGCTATGATTGCATTATTGCAAAGTTCACAGAGGCTTTTCTTGAATCAACAGCATAGGCACTGACAGGGGCGTAACGAGGTTGAACGGCGCAAGTTTGGCCCCCCATGTTCGAACCTGAGGTCTTTCGGAAGCAAATTCACTCTATTGAAGAAAGTACTTGTGACATTGTTGGGACTTTTCGACGCTCCCCCAAGTCATTCAGCGCCCCGATAGTGATTTGGCGCCCGGGGAATTGTGCACCCCTCGTTACGCCCTGGGCACTGAGCTAAGTTCTGAATCTTTCAACCATACATGTCAAAACGTTTGGCAGCTTTGGTTTGCCTTGAAGTTTTTTACGAGACATTACTACTTACTAGCGCAACTGAACCACATGGAAATATCACATGTGTCGTGGGACGAAAACATTCTACCATGTTGTCTTTTAAAAAAACGCGATCACTAAGCGCACAAGCAAATAATTTTGGCTTCACCAAGCCATCTAATTGTTATTTTGATACAATTATACGCTTGAAGCAGCTTCGTTGCATCATAATCAAAATTGCTAATGATTGCAGGCAGCTGGTTGTGCATTGTCCTGGTGTTACCCAAATACAAACGTCATAAAGAGAAGTTTATTTTTTGATGAAGAAGGTGTAAAAGTTTTCATCTTGATAAGGAGTTGAAACAGATTTTTGATCAGGAATTATTTACCTGCTAAACCCGCCAAATGGTTGGTAAAATCTTGCTAGAAAATCACCTAAATGCTAGATTGAAAATTTAGCAGCTAACAGTAAGAAAATCCTGCTAGATTTAGCAGCAAATCAGGTCAAATGGCAACTCTGCCGACCGCATTCTCATGTCTTTTGTTATGTAACTGTACAAATAGAAATAAATGTACAAATAAAATCAAACAAGAATTTCTGGATACTGACAGCGTTCAATTGAAAATCTTCGTTTACTACTTACGGTAAATTTAGCAAAATACTG
>JGI24021J15306_10004132_pt1 | contig 16737 bp, 8 predicted proteins | sample Ectturendosymbi1_FD_15306 | JGI IMG/M metagenome (IMG submission 15306) | reverse complement strand
GGCTTTACAAGCGTGTCGGCAAATGTGTGAGCCTTTTTTCTCTTTTGCAATCGGGAGCACTGCTTGGTAGGAAACTTCAACGATAGGCTTCTTCGACGGTTAAAAACCGCGGTGAGTTAAAGTATTGCTAGCAACGAAGCGAGCTTTCTTGGTTCTGAACATGTCTTCAGAGGACGTTTTCAGCTTTAAGGTTTCATCTACAAGTCAGCCAGCACTTTGTAACACAGCACGCATTGCGTACGTTCGGTCCCATCCTTTTCCAGAAACTTCGTGAACCACCACAACTGCTATGAGTTTTAGCCACATGTGTAATTACTCACATGCAAAAGAGTTACGCGAGGTCCCCAAATGAAATGCTTTTTCCAGGGTCTAAATAAATAGGCTAACTCAAAGCAGCACGCGCTAAGAGAACCAAACTAAAGTATCACGCTGAAGAGTTTATTCACTAACCTTCTTAACGCACGCTCGTAAATCCTTTTCATCAACTCTCCACGCTAGAAAGAGGACAATGATTTGTACTACAAACCTCTATCAGCTAAACGCATGGGGACCACAAAAGTTTTGTGATGTCATATACATTGCGCGGTAAGAAATATCTGACCAAGTCGCTCCATGGGAAAGACACATAGTCAATTAGCCTTTTATGACACGTACTTTCATTTAAACAAACGTACTATTGTTTTGACTTAGAAACGCGACGCGATTCCCCGGAGATGGCTGGCACATCCCCAAGGTGTTTACGTATCCGATGTAGGGAGCCCCTGCATTAAACCTTGGTTCTCAACTCAGGTGTGCCTAGCATTTAGGTTAGTTGTGCGAGAGGTATTTAAAATTCACATCCAAATTAGATTTTTTAAATACTGTATGTATTGCCCATAATGCTGGACCTTTTCACGTATGTGTACTTTTTGATAAAGGCAGTGGATGGTCCACTTTTTGATAAAGCAAGCGAATGGTCTACTGATTTTTTTCCAAGACGATACAGCATAGCTACAGAACTTTGCCGCCATAGCTTGGGTCACATAAACGAAGACGAAGTATCTCAGGACTTATTCAACTTTTTGGTCACTTGTTTTTTAACATTGCAACAACATTGCTGAAATCGTACTGCAGCTTGTTCAATGTGAACCCTGCTCAGGAAACCAGGGTGATCCACCGCCCAGGGCCATCCTTTTTTGTTGGTTTGATATACTTAGAAAACATTAGAAACCTGTGCTTCCATGACTTTTCCTGATTTTCAGAGACAAGTGGAATGGTTCCAGAGTTATTTTACAAAATTGTCCCTGAAAGCCTATATATAGAAAATTGGGGTTATACTACCCAGGGTTGCCTGATGTGTGATAATTTTTGCGCACCTCACTACCTTAACATTTTAATGTGATTTTAAATGCAAAACGTGTTTGGCCAAATATGACCTTAGAACCTTATATGTGAAGAATCTTCCTACACCATGACTTGATATGAAGAAAAAACGGATCTAAATCGCGCATGACGTTTTCTACGCAAAATCAGAAATTCCCCTCTTAAAATCCTTTTTTGGGATCTAGTTTATAACATTTGTGTGTTAAGTATGTTTCGCTACGCAGATACGACTTTGTTGTGATAGTACAGTACTTTAAAATGGACGTCGGGAAGTCAAAAATAGTTTGGTCCGTAAATAACGGATGTCACATGGCCCAGGAAAACGTAATCAAATTTAGAGTTGCATTACACCCATCATTTCCCAACTTGTATAGCGTTTTAAGGTTTCCTGAACAGGGTAAATATAATCCAGTCTTTTCGTTGGAAACATAAAATGCGGTGTTTGTCTTTTCAACTAAGTCTACTATTGAAATTTTCATTTAGCTTTTCTGTGTCAGGCGATTTGTTTGAAAACGCGAGAGCAGCATGTTTCGTGTGGAAGCTGCAGTAAATTTTTCTTACAGTGATTTTGTGCTAACCTTCAGCTAACCATAAGCTTCATCTGGCTAAATGTATTTGTCTCACTAAGTTCCAGAAAGAAAATGTCCTGTTTGCGAGCGATCGCTCACCGGAAAGCTGGACATCGTTCGCATCGAGCTCAACCCATCCGAGTCGTACAAAACAATGATACTTTGTGGTCAGCGTCCTGAAGTTATCCTTGATGTTTGCACAAGAGCAATGTCATTCTGGTCGTACCAGACCCGCGAGGAAAGTCGTTACAAGGTTTGGTGAACAAAATGCCACGAGTGCTAAATTTTGTGAATGCCTAAAGGGCATCCTTATTTTCGTTTTTATTTTCTGAAACTACTTATTATGAAGGATTATGTGTCAAATCGGTGGAAAGAAAAATACAGCAAACTGGAGAAATTTTGCACAAAAATGTCTTCCAATTTTGACGTCGAGTCGAAATCGATGAACGCTGAAATGAACACCTTGAAAAGCGAAATGGAATCCTTGAAAATGCGATGCGAAGAGGTGAAGATTGCATCTGCTACGCTTGAATTTTCAATGCTTAGCTTCATGTTTGTCATTTCATTGGCCTTCGCTTGAATTACAATTTTTCCATCTTTCGTTTTAGTTGAACGAACAGCTTCGTCAAAAAAATTCGTACTTGCAAAAAGTCCAATCGTCATATGCAACCGTGCAAAGAAGCTCGTTGCAAAAAACTTGCAGCACCTCCGACTTTTCAACTTTTATTCCAAACAAAAAGGCTTCGAAAACAGTCAACAATTTTAGTGAATTTGATATTCGAATCGGTAAGTAGCTGCGATGTTTTGAGATCATTGTACTTTTACTAAGATCTTTCGTCACCCCTTTTTGTATCCAGCATGAAGTGCATTCCCTTTAACGCCCGCAGAAACCACGATTTTTGGTGGGCACATTTTTGGTTACAACTCGCCAGCCGCTAGTGCTAGAGAGCTGTTCAAACCCTCTAAAGATCCGCAAAGTCTTCTAATTTCGATTTTCAAAAAATTGGGAAGTTTTGGGTTTTGGGTTTTTTGTCGATGACGTCAAAATAGGAGTAGGTTTTTGCATTTTTGGATGACGTCATCGGTCTCTGGGCGCCAACCCATCGAGCCGATTTCGTGGCTGAGTTTTTGTTGGAAGCTAGGCTGTAATCCGAGTCTTTAGAGTAGGAGTCTCAAACTCAAATTGCTCCTGAGGACTTGCAGGGTAACCCGCGGGCCGCATTATGACGCTGACACAACAATAGCGGTACTTGAACCTGAATTTTACATCTTATATCCTGCGAAAGGTATCATGAATTACAGGTAAATCATTTCTAGCCGTCTTTACGTTCGTATTAATCAATTCTTGTCGTCTAAGGAACTTATTCAATCGCGAGCTGAGCACTTTTAAATACCGGTGAAGAAACTAACGTAAATGCCATTCGTTTAATTTATTTTCATGACTGCGTTTCCTCTAGGGAGGGTTGCGGGGGCAGAGTACACGGCTTTTCGGTCTGGGTCGTTCCGGTTTCGAGACATTTCGGTCAGGCTATGAAATCTTGCAGAAATTGAATATGTTCACTTTTTAATGCAAACGTACTTCAATCAAAGAAAGGTTTTATTTACAAAAAAAATTTAAACATGATCCAAGATCCAACAGTTATTCAACATGAACGTATGGTTTTCGTTCATCAGCAAGCAAATTAAATCATGATCGACATTTTCAAGTAAATACAAATACTTAAAACTCATAATTACAATTCAGATTTAGGCTAATCGCAGTCATGACTTCTCAAACGGGAGTTGGTATAACACCAGCTAGCGTGACATTTCGCCTGCCAACATAATCATTTAAATAAACAAATGCAATCAGTTGTTTATGTACAGAAATGTCGTGACCGAAATGTTCCCACACCGAAACGGCCCAGACCAAAACGGCCAGACCGAAACGGCTCAGACCGAAAAGTGCTGTTCCGGTGGGGGCAACATCCATAGGAGGACTTGGAAAACCTGACGATCAACAGCAATTTCAGATAGTTCTGCTGGCTCCATACCAAGACTGGACCAAGCAAGGTCGGTGATGAAGTCACGCCACCTGGTCCTTGGACGACATTTGGGTGGCTTTCCCGTGGGTTTAGCCAGCAGCACTTGCCTCACCAATCTTTTGTGGGGCATTGTGGATACATGGCCGAACTAACGTGGTTGTGTTCCCTCAATTCAGAGAAGTGTTTCGACATTCGGTGCTCTGCGAATTTCACAACTGCGCAATTTGTTGCGAAGTGCCACATCGGTGGCGTAACGAGGGCGGCAAATCACTGGGGAGCGCCAAAAAGTCCCGACAATGTCGCAAGTTTTTTATTCAATGCAGTAGATTTACTCCCAAAAGATCTTAGGTTCAAATATGGAAGCGCCAAACTTGTTTCTTGCCCCGGGCGCAATCTAACCTCCGTAAGCCCCACTGTCACACCATGGACTCCTCGCAAAAATCCCATCTTTGGTGTTTGCACCTGAGTTAATATCCTTTCGGTCATTGCCCAGGATTCATGACCATAGGTTAGGATCGGAACAAAGACCAATTTGAAAACTGACAGCTTTGCGGTGTTTGAAAGCTCCCGTTTTCTGACTACAGAGCGATAAAACTCACGCAGAACTGCGTTAGCTTTACCAACCGTGTATCAGTCTCCTCGCTCCGCCTTCCGCCTCTCGTAAAACCATCCCTGGGTACTTGACCTTCTCCACCTGCTGCAGTGTATTGCCGCTCACTTGCCGCATACACTGCCTTGGGTTTGTAGAAAGACATAGTAGCCTACCTCGGTATTTTTCGCACGCAGCAGAAAACCGATCGAGTGCATGCTGAAGAATGTTGAGAACATGCAACCAGCACCAAATCGTATGCAAAAAGTAAGCGGTTGATCCTGCAGCTCCTGACTGTGACATCCTCGTCAACTCGGCTGTGACTGTCTATCCAGTTCATGTAGACCAGTGGTTCTCAACCCCGGTTCTGAGGGCCACATTCGGTTCCCAGGCACCCGTGCAACGCCCTCAGCAGTCTTTCAATAAAACGTCTAAAGTTTTGTGTAACAGACTTCGTTCCACTATACAACAAAACGTGTCAATCGAATTGCGTTAAAAAATTTACTGAGGCTTTCCAAGAAAACAATCATGTAGGTCTGGATTTAGTTCCCTTCAGCGAAAAGGTTGAGAACCACTGATGCAGGCTATGAAAAGGATCGGTGACAGCACAAACCCTTATCGGAGTCTAACACCAACGGTGATCGGTCGTGATTTAACTTCCCCGACATGAACACAAACTTATGAGCAGAAATACAGTGACTTGACAACCAGTCGCAGGCGGCCGTCAACACCTACTCCCGCAACACTTCCCAAAGCTTTTCACAAGGAACCCGGTTATATGCTATCTCGAGGTCGACAAAACATATTAAGATATCTTTGGCATACTCCGAAGATTTATCGAAATTTTGCTGGAGGGTGAAATGTGGTCTGTAGTGCTACGGCCGTGACGAAAACCGGACTGGATCTCAGTTGAGTTTATTTGGCGAAAATTAAGAATTTCAAAGACGAGTATCATTCAGCTTTGGTTTAATTATTTCGCGGCATCTTTTTTCATGTCACTTGGCAACGTAAATGTTAGTTATCAGTATTTGAAGATTCCCAAAAAGCATGGCTGGCCGCGTGTTTGAGACCCCTGCTCTAGAGCCTTGTTTGGCTTTCTAGCGTTTCTGGATCCAAAATTATGGCCCAAAAAGNCAAAGTTTGGTAAAAAAATCAGAAATATGATATTTCGCAAAAGTTTGTGTTCAGTTTTAGCAATGTAATATTTTGAAATGATAATGTCTTCTGTTGGTTGGGGACACTTTTCCGAGGTCGTGCCGTTGTGCTTGCGGTGAGTCGTCTAACAACTTCTTCGTTTTCGTTGACGTGATTAAGCTTGTTTTTTTAGTTTATTGCTTCTCACAAACATTTTCTTTACAGCAAGCAGACCCCAGACACCGCCGCAGCGAGACAGGAACAGCGTGCACGACAACAACCCCTTCTCATTCCACACTTCTTCAATGCCATGCTCGCCTTTTCCGTTGCGAAACCTGATTGGTCAAAGTCCACGTAAGCATGACAGTCATAAAAACCCTTCAGCTTGCAGCTTACTAATTTTGTTCTTGGTATGCTTTCGGTTTTGTCATCATTGCGTCTTAATTTTACTGAAATGACAGTGAGGGCTGAGTAATTAAGAGCATATTGAATTCCTGAAGATGTGATCCCGTAATTAAACTTCTTTGAGGGGGTTTCTATTTCTAATAAGAGTTAGATTTTTTCGTGCCGCATCGTCGGTAGGTTTTTCCTTATTTTTGCAATAAAAAATCCCACGTCCAGCGCACAGTTTCACCCTTGCGAAACAAGAAACAATTTGCGCTGCACTCCACCTATTCAGTCTTCCTTTCTGCTCAGGTCGTGATGAAGGAATATCACGGAAGCTCTTTTGACAGACTGTCATCGTAACTGGTTAAGAGACTGGTGGTCAGTCAAGAGTGGGAACATCCTATGATCGGTGATATGCAGCATGCCGCTTTCTCGGCAGACTGAGAGCAGTGTTTCTAGCATTACAAGTGCAGCTGGAAGTCACAACAGGACTTCGCCAAGTTTTTCATGCAAATATTCCTTGCAATGCATTGTACGCCTTATTGAATGAAACTAATTGGCAACACTTTTTGTTCAGACAATTAATGAAAAAATGTATGTTTTGTTTGGCAACACTGCGCTTTTGTTTGAATTTTGTCAACTGCATGAAGCCGGTTTGTTGCTTAGAAACATCCGCTTTCAGTTTGTGCAATCTACAGTACTTTGGTATGTAGGGTTTCCTCATTTTCGATGTTTTCCATGAGGAGTCCAACTATTATTTGAGATTGACTTGCCTCGTGCGTCACCTTTGAGAATAGTTTGAAAAAGCGGACAGCCAAGCTCGATGTAATATATTACATGTAACTTTTCATCAGCACAGCACAGAATTGGAATTTCTGAAAAGACGTGCATGAAAGTTTTAAGAAACTCGAAGAAAAAAGCTTTCCTGATTAGTATGGGAAGGACTTGAACTTGTGACTGATCTTTTCGATTTAGTTTTAACTTCTGCAAACAAATTGAGTTATTTTCAGAGGTGATTTTCATTTCATCATTTACGGTGTTGGCGAGCTACACGTTAAACAAGTGACTCAGTTCAAGCTTGTTTTAATTTGCTTGTTTAGAGCCACGCTTACAACGATTTTTTTTTCACGTAAAAATGTGTTAGTAGTTTTGAAAGTTTAGATCTTCAAGCACAATGTATTATTATTGATGCGTGTAGCAGTGTACAGCCTCATAACAACGAATATAATAAGTTTTGCTCGAAACTTCGACAGGTTTTCAGGGAAAACTCGGTTTGGACAAAGTCAAGGATGCTTGCGAAACCATACTTATTAATGCAAAAACCACATCGTGAGAGGCGATAAAAAAGAAAAATGAACCGTAAGATTTCTTGGTTCTGTAGTGGAAGGTCGGTTTAGTTGACTCATTTTTTACTTAATAGCAGGGTCTCAAACTCAAATTGCTCCTAGGGCCAAATTAGGACTTATAAAGTAACCCGAGGGCCGCATTATGACGCTTGCGCAACAATGGCGGTACTTGAACTTTACTAGAAACAGTTTTTACACCTTATTTTCCTGCGAAAGGTGTCATGACATGAGTTACAGGCAAATCATACCTAGCCGTCTGTACGTTCTTTAAAAAGGAACTTGTTCACTCGCTGGCCGAGAACCTATAAACACCGGTGAATAAACTAAATAACTTAAATTTTGATTATATGAAAATTCCTGAAACGCGTCGCGGGCCGCACAAAATGCCCTCGCGGGCCACATACGGGCCGCGTGTTTTAGACCCCTGATTTGTAGCTCCGATGTTTTCTTTTTTCTAGAAAGCTTAATTTTATACAGTGTTAAGTTCAATCTGTTACTTCTGCCCATGCTTTGTTTCAGTGTGACAATACAGCATACCGGCAATTGACATTTTTGGCGCTTTACAAAAATGGTCATGAGTTGAGTCAACTAGCACTAAGATAGGATTAGTTGACTCACCCTGTTGGATAGTTGACTGTTTTTGAATAAATCCTAGTAAAGAAAAACTATTGTATATTATCGAGCAAAAAAACAATCGTGACAGCTAGTATAATAACTGATTGCAACTGTAAAGCAAATAAACGAAGATTTATTCATTTATCCTTCCACTTTTTCAGCACATCCGTTAGAACCCAACGGCGCCCCCGCTAGTATAGATTCATTGTTGAATATCAATATTTTAGATTGCCTTTACTCCCACAGAAACACTCCTTAAGCTCAACAGACCGTTAACCATTATAACTGAAAAGGTATTAAGCATTCTTTAAAAAATGTTATGTTGATTTGCTTCATGAAGTATTTTCACTTAATGTCTCACTGAGTCAACTAACGTTTCGGCGCCTTAAATCTGAAAAATGTCAACAAATACTTTTCTGCTGAGAAAAACGATATGAAAAGTGGGGTGATGCTTAAGCTATAACCTTCCAGAAATACTGTTTTATACATGCACCTACAAGAGGATATAAAACGTAACGAACTAACCCTGACAAAATGTACTTTTTTGGGTCGAAAAATACTTTCTGGCATAAACAATGGAATATCTTTTGCGCTTCACGCATGACTGGTTAGATACTGGCGGTGAGTCAACAATGCTGCTGAGTTAACCAACCCGACCTTCCCCTAGGTATCGGTACAATGGGTTCAAGAACTACAGCAACCTGGACAAGTGCCACCAGGCACGTAGCCAGAAATTTCAATAGGGGGGCGCAAACAACCGAGTTTCAACTTTATAAAGCATCATCCATGAAACGTGCATTTGTCTGGCGTTTCTTTCCTCATCAGTTGTCTTCGGATTTAAGCCGACAAACGAACGACTGCTTTCATTGGAATGACAAGTTTTTGTAGTGATGTTCTAAGCTTTCGCTTTGGATCAATGCCAACCTTTACTCGAGAAATTTTCCTGCACAAGTGCTTGTAAAAATCTCGATAATGCGTAGCACGATCTGCAATATGCTTTTGCATCCGATGTTTCGGAGGTTTTTGGTTTGGGTGGAGTTGGAGTCGGATTCCTAAAAACACTAGGAGTCGGAGTCAGATTTTTTTATCCCCTCCGGAAGTACAATTAAATTAATATTTGCATCGCACTCCTAACTTAGGAATCCCAACTCGTGCCTGTTGAAATGGCACAGTTTCGTTTGAAACTTTTATTAAACAAAAAATTCTTGCTATGCACCACGATTATTATTGATCACTATTTGCTACAAAATTGTTGACAGCCAAACTTCATTCACGTTATGTGAAGAAGTCGGAAAATTTTGGAAACAAGGAGTCGGCCATTTTACCTCCGACTCCGCAACCCTGGTTGAACAAGAAGTCATCGTGGGCGCCATTACAATGGTGCTTTATATGCACCTTTCTGATGTGCACCCAGACCCGTAACTAGGTAGGCTTGCCCCCCCGAAAAAAATTCTCGATCCCATGGAAAATTGCGTAGGACATAGTTGAAACTAAAAGCTATTGGACATGGCTTAAAAATTTGGGCCCCTCTCAGAAAACCCTTCGCCTCCCCTGGTGTCCCAAGCTGGTTACAGGCCTGTGTGCACCACATGCCCGTAGCCAGGTTTTATGGTTTGTAGGGGCAAAATACATTTTTAGGGGGCAAGGTTTTGTTTTACAAAACAAATGAGGGAGCACAAAAAATTTAGGGGTACTTCCCTCGAATGCCTCCCGTGGCTACAGCCCTGGTGCACCAACACACGTGCAATCGGAGCCGAGTAGCGGTCTCGCTAATCTAAGACACCGACTTCCCAAGCAAGCCTTCTGGAAACCCCTCGCTAAACGTAGATCCTATTGTCCAATTCTTGAGCGACTAATTGACGCGTGCAGCTGATAAACGTAAACGCTAGAATATCTCAACGTGCTTGAAAAACGTTTGTATGTCGATAATCCGAAAAAAAAATTTGCGACGTTCGACTTATTCCGTAAAACCTTTGTACAGTCTCAGNAGNTACTTTAAACTTACTTTGTTTAACTTGTTTTGATCAGACTATGCTGAATTAACCGATTTCATTGAGATATACAATGGACTNAAAATGTAAACACCATCGTAGCTCCAGTATTACAAATCTTACCAACCACATTCAGTTGCATGTGAAGATAGCTTGGTAGCCTACTACACGTAATTACATTCAAATAACGCGCTTCTAGAAAACATAATAACTTGTCTGCGCAATTTGAAGTCATAATGGGAAAAAATCAATTTAGTTTCATTTTAGTCGCATGCACTTTGTCGAGAAGACAGATTTCAAGCTATCTGTAACTACAGGCAATGTCAGTCCTCTCAGCACTTACAAAATAAAATGCATCTTGCTACTTCCGATAGATTTTGCTACTGACTTTTCTCATTGCAGCTGAATGATTTCAAATAATTAGTTACTGTAGGATAGGGTGACAATCAACATCACATGAAATTCGAAACACTTTGAGACTGTAAACGCAACAGGTTACATGGGGATCGGCAGAAATTCTTCCAGGGGACAAAGTCGAAATTTTTATTATCCTTTTCAGGATCCTGACGATGGCATGAAAATGGACGTTCACAAAACGCTTTGCCCTTTCTAAGCCACAAAGAAAATTCCACATGTTGCGGGCTTGCGGAAACAGTCACAAAACTTGCGATTCGTTGGGAGAACCTGAGTTTTTGGTGTTTTTGTGTACGTTGGCGCGCAGTATAAAACTACGTGATTTACCGCTATGGGCGTCGGAAGGGGAGCAGGGGGGCCGCCTCCCCTGGATTTTGAAAATTTCAGCAAAAAAAGGTTGTTTTCTTAGTTTCGAGCGGGAAAAAACAAATTTCACCAATTTTGGTTCCCCTAGAAAAACTTTGGAGAAATCCTCTAGTACCTCCCCCTGGGAAAAATCCTTCCGACGCCCATGCTTACCGCTATCAGCAGTCACTGTCTCGCATTACTTGCAAACATGTCTGCGTTTAAAAGTCACATGCGAGAAAACGCCTTTTAATTATCGTAACTTGAAATGAGCCTTTGAAGATTTGTTGTCATGCTGTAAAGCTGTTGTTACGCAATAAAGGCCAATAGCAGAACAATCCGCTCCGGTTTCGCACCCTTCCTCTGCAGGCAGGGGAGGGTTTTAGTGAACGGTAAGCTAATCACTGCATGAAACCAGAACAGTTAACCTTACTCTTGTGCAGTGTGAGTGTCATAACGACAAGTAAACTTTCATTGCAAGAACTGAGTCAAATAATCAAAATTAAGCTGCTGACTTCAAGTTTTCTAGAAATTTTTGGTTCTTAGTCTCAATTTCCAGGGTAGGCAAACTCCCGTTTTGCCACTTCCTAAGGACGCCCATGCCAGGTCAGATTTTAATATCTTGATAAGACTAATTTTTTACTTGGCGGCAAGGTGAACGGAATTCAATGATGAAAACTTTAACGCTCCACATAATTGTGACTGAACCGTCAGAATACGTGTCATCACAAATAAATATTTACAATGAATGCTATTGTTGCTAAACAGTGACTATGGCTTATTAGAGACATCGAAATTCGATTATTAGCCAAAGTTTCAGCTTCGAGACNTATCAAACGTATCTGAGCACCATATTCACNCATTTAGTTTAAGATCTGTACAAAAACAAAAATCTACGATCCTGCAAAACAATTACATTTTAGGCTATATTTAGGCTGCAATTAGTAGAGCAAACTGNCAATATTGGTCAGAATAACTCCAAAATGGAAGCAGAGGTTGGCCTCTGTACAANTGGTGACCAGATTACAAATCTGCACAATCTAGATAAATTTACTATTCTGTGCATTGTTTCTANCATGTCAAATCCTATCACTATTAATATTTTTTTCACGCTGNAACATCTTCATAGTTTGTGTTGTTGACCATTGGATTTTGTCATGTGTCTTGTGCTTTTGCGCACATCATTAGACCTTCATTATCATGCTTGCTGCATGGTTTCAATATTCCCAAACTGCATTGCCACTGACAGATTTTGCATATGCACTAACACCAGGCCCGTAACCAGGGGGGAAGCAGGCCCTGCAAAATTTTCTCCCCCTTGGAAAAATGTGTTGGACTTAAAAAATTTGGGACCCTTTCAAAAACTCTTCGCCCCACTTTTGGTGTCCCAAGCTGGTTACGGGCCTGAATAACACTATCATTAGGGGTGAAATGCAGTGATGTAGTTGAGACCGTAAACTTCGAGATCGAGACCGAAGCCGAGACCAGGGCCGGCCTTAAGCCGATGCAACCGACGCAGCTGCATTGGGCCCCGCGCCTCTGGGAGCCCGCGCCATGGTGTTTACGTAGACTATTCATCTTGCCAGATACACCTTGCGCTTGAGAATTCAGCAGAAACGCCATATAAATTTGGCTGTTAACAAAGAACGCTCTCGTCAGAACTAGCAAATTTCCTCTCGAACGTTAGCAAACGTGCTCAATTTTCGTGTTAGCGCTGAACTGCATATTTGCGCTCTACCACGATCGTAACACGGTTGACTGAACACGATGACGCCATAAAACCACTGTTCACAGGGGCCCCGCTCTTAGGTCTTGCATTGGACCCCGCATGTGCTAGGGCCGGCCCTGGCCGAGACTATGAAAACTTCGAGACCGAGACTTCATCAAAAATTCCGAGACTGAGACTCGAGACTTGAAAACTTGTAGAGTATAGGCTATGCCGAAAATTTTAGAAAAAATTTAAAAAAATGTCATCATCACTTCGAAGTTTAAATTTTTTCAAATTTCAGGCATTTTTCTTATCTGTTTTTGATGGTTTTTTTTGTCTGCAGAACACGTTCAATTACAGAAGTCTTCCTTAGCCATACTGTCGCAGTAGTCCTATCTATATGAGGTCTCAAAGCAGTAGGCTTGTGAGCGAGACTTATAGCCTTCGAGACCAAGACGAGAAACCGTTGAGACTGAGACAAGACTCGCAAAAACGAGTCTCGAGACCATGGGCGTCGGAAGGGGGACATAGGGGCCTTGGCCCCCCTTGATTTTAAAATTTTCAGCAAAAAAGGTTGTTTTTTGCTTTGAGTGGGAAAAAAACGATTTGATCACTTTTGCCCCCCCTGGAAAATTTTTGGAAAAACCCCCTAGTGCCCACCTCCTCTGGAAAAAATCCTTCCGACGATCATGCTCGAGACCGAGACGAAGTCTCGAGACTCCATCATTGATGACAACGCTGATGTTGGTTTGAAAACACGTTTCAATCAATCCCATTTTGTTTGACCACAACAAGCAGGAATTTCAATAGCTTCTTTACAAATTTTGATTGGCTCCTTTGGACAGATCCTAANGTTGACTTCGGGTCATGTTTCTGCCCCTGTAGCAAATNCGTCTTTGACTCAGGCTCCTGGTCCGGTTTAAAACGTAAACTCCGGCAGGAGTCCACGCCGGTGTCAAGCGAAAGTNTCGATTTGCGAAATTTCTGACCAAAGGTGTAGGAGCAAGCAAAATTTTAGGGTTGCAAAGGATTTTTGCCCGAATTTCTCCAAACTTGCCCGAAAAGTTGTTCTGTGACTTTTGCCAACAGATTTTCTCTCACAAAGTTCATGAAGACATTTTTTGGTGTTACCTGAAAAAAGAAAGGTCTCCATTTGTTTTTCTGCAAACGTTGGGCGCCATTTTTTAAGTCAAAGAAAGTCGGGAGGCAATGTTTCCCAGATATCAGGGAGTTTGCCCAAATATTTAGGGATTTTGCCCAAATCTTCAGGGATTTTTCCACGATTTTCAACAAATCACAACTTTTTGGGGGTGCGCTTTCACCCCCTGAACCCCCTCTTACACCACTATTTCTGACCCCATGCCATGCTCGCATGCGCAGAGTAATATTCTGCATATCAAATATGCTGAGAAAACTGATGATTAGTGCTTAGAGTTTGGTTTTTAGGTAAGTGGGCCGGGTTAGGGTTAGAAAAAGTAAAATAATTGAGGTCTAAGAGTAAGACGAAGTCCAATCTTTTTCAGTTGTTATAGCAGTGTTTTTTTAAGGTTTTTGAAAGGGTGTCGTGGTACAGCTTAAGGGTGTCAATACCATTTTCCCTTCTATGTCTGATACTTTTAACTGATTTTCACAAAAACGAAAGTTTCCGTCTAAATATGCTTATTTGAATAGGACATTCACTTTTGGCAAACAAATACAGACAATTTCATAAATAGAAAGGTTCAATGAAGGTCTACACACTCATTCATTTTCTCATTTTCATGCCGCTTTTCCTTTGGGGAGAGTCACGAGGGCAGCAGCCCTAGGAGGACTTGCAATACCTCGCGATCATCAGCAAGCTCAGATAGTTCTGCTGGCTCCACACCAAGACGGGACCAAGCAAGATCGGAGATGTAATCAAGCCACCTGGTCCTTGGACAAACTTTGGGCCGCTTTTCCGTGGGTGTAGACTGTAGCCTGAAGGATTTAGTCCGCTAATGTTTCCTGGGACATTTTGGACACGTGGCCGAATTAGCATAGCTGGGAGCTCTCGATTAGGAGAAGTGGCTTGACATTCTGGGCTTTACGGATTTCAGACCTGTGTTGTTTGTCACGAAGTGTCACACCGAGACCTATTCGCAAATATCCCTTCTCTGCCGTTTATTCTTTTGACACTATTCTTTCAGCCGTCACCCAAAATTTATGGCCACAGGTGAGGATCGGAACAAAAACAGATTTTAAAACTGAAAGCTTTGCGTTCTTTGAAATCTCCCGTTTCGCAACCACTGTGCCATAAAGCTCACGCAGAACTGCGTTTGCTTTACCAATCCGTCCATCGATCAATTTGTTCCGACATCCGTCACTCGTGAATACCATTCCAAGGTGCTTGAACGTCTCCACCTGCTGCAGTGTTTTTTCGCTCACTTGCAGGAAACACTGCCTTGGGCGTCTTCTCAGGAAGCACTGCCTTGGGCAAGATATAATACCTCAATCTTTATAGTGCTGTTTTTCGTTCCTGCTTGGTTGCACGCAGCAGAAAACCGATCAAATGCGTGCTGAAGACCCTGTTGAGAAGGTCCACGCATGCAGCACCATTTCGTCCGCAAAACGCAAACGGTTCATCCTGCAGTTCAGCAGTGACACCCTTGTTGAGGCGTCTGCGACTGTCCATCCAATTCATATACACCAGGGCTCTCCTAATTTTTTCGGAGAGACCACATAAGCACATCAGTTCGAGGGCCAGACATCTTGCTTAATGTGATTTTTTGGAATATGCACCATTCTATTAAATCAACACATTTTTCATAAATATTGGCAAAAATTATTGCGGCAGGGTGAAATGGCTTCACAGGTCGGAATTGGCCCGCGAGCCGTTGTGTAGAAGGCCCTGATATAGACAGAGGAGTAGTGCCAGCACACACCATTGTCAGAGTCTAACACCAAAGCTGAACAGTTGTGATTTAACCCTCCGACGAGGACACAATTTTCTGATCAGAAATACAGTTACTTGACGGCCAGCAAGAGGCACCAGTCAACACCGTACTCCCGTAACACCCCCAAAGATTTTCACTAAGAACCTGGCCATACACTTTCCCGAGATCGACAAAGCATATGTATAAATCTTTGGCATCTTCCCAGGAATTCTTAAAAATTTACTGGAGAGTAGAATTTTTTCTTTAGTGCTATGGTCGCGACAAAAACTACACGGGGTATCATCCAGCTTTGGTTCAATTATTTTCGTGGCGTCTTGGCACTCTTCCTGGGAAACAAAGCAAAGAGATGCTGCGGTAATTGGTTTATCCACTCCTGACTCCCTTTTGTGAATGGGGACGGTAAATTCGCTAAAACTTTCGGCACTCTTCCAAAACGCCATGCCACTTGACACACACGAGTCAGTCAAATAATCCCGCTTTCCAAGTTCCCCTAATTCACTACCAAACTTTTCGCAATTAGCTTTAAGCTCGGATTTAGCAGCGGCATCATAGACCTTATTGATGCACAGTTCTACGGAAGATTTCATCTGTGCAAAGTCAAAATATCCCGTCTGAAAAACTTTGCTCAGTTCTGTCAGGAGAGATGCCAGTGTTGACAAAAGGAAAGCACCGTGTTGAAATTTTTTGTTTTCACAAGTCGCAGTAAAACAACGCACCTTGCATCATTTTTACTTTTTGACCGCTGCTTCAATATGGCTCAAATATCCAAAATCTCACTCCTAGCTCGCATTGTTGCCTCACTCGACAACCACCTTGTTTTGCATGCGTACTGCCGCTGCCACTACTGAACTTTTAGTCTTCATTGTGGTCTGGTGCTTTTTTCTTCATTGTAGTCTGATGCATCGCCAGGCAAGCTGATCGAAACGGTGAAACAGTAAAACATTTCCACAATTATATGAAAGTGCTTTTGCAGTTTCGTACAACATACTGTACAAATCTGTGGCAGTATAGTAAGAGGCCGAAGCGGTGCGCATGACTATGCACAGACACCAAACTTACAATTTTCGCCTCCAACGTCTGCGCCAGAAAATGTCGGCCTATAACATTGCAGCCTCAGTTACAATAGCCACGTGCAGGAAAAACATGCTTATCTCAAATCGTTTTACTTCAATACAAAGCAAATCCATAGTTCGGCTTGCAGAATTTAGGGTGTCATTGCAAAATTTTAGGGTGTCAGTTTGACACTCTGCGGCCCTTAGTTACGGGTCTGGTTATAGTTAGACCTGTACTATAGCTTGTTATGGGTATCTGACATTTAGCCAAAAGCTTTTAATTTGCACA